>WNGR01000053.1_pt1 | contig 278583 bp, 228 predicted proteins | sample 5407581 | NCBI WGS metagenome assembly WNGR01 (sample SAMN13153383, study PRJNA577476) | soil metagenome | isolation source: 80 cm soil or saprolite under Garry oak tree replicate 2 | place: USA:California | collected 2016-06-15
AGGCCGTGATGGCGGCACATCGCTGAATGTCACAGTTACACCGCGCTCGGAATTGAGTTGCGTTGTGCGAACGAGATCCAATTCATTCAGAGCGCAGATACCGTGATTCCCACTCGGCAGAAGATAATCCAAGCGATCGCCATCGAGCCAATAATCGGTAACCGCATAAATGGTTTCGTTCCGCAGAGCAAGTAGAGTAAGTGACTTCGAGGCAACGCGCGATTCCGGCCCCGGCATTGGCTGCGTGGTTTGCGATGTTTTCACGAACCCTGGGTCCACCGAAACAACATAGTTGGCGTTCACTGCCGCGGACGTTGCTGGGCCGATTTCGCGTGAAGGAAACGCTGCCGGCTGAGCGAAATTCTGCGCGTGGGGCGGCCGCCAATCCCGCGAATTGTATGTCGCGCCAAACTTCGGCACGCTCACATCTTCCATCAAACGAAGCGTAAGCACTTGCTCTCCCTTAAGAGTAGGACGCGGTCCACGGGCAGGCAGCATGATCACTTTCCACGGCCATAGCGGCGGGAAAAGCCATTCGATCACGTCACGCTTCGCGTGGCCCTTGCCCCTGATGTCGCCTTGCTTGTCGACATGGTAGCCGCGCGCGGCGACTATTTTCGTGTCCAGTGGAAGCTCTGTATTGGGAAGCGCGATGCGATCGAAAACGATTTTCAAATAACCTTTGCCGATAAAGTGCCCAGGCTCCTTTTCCGCTTCAAGGTGTCCGCCCATGTACGCTCCGCGCGGAAAAACGTTGTGGCCAAACACCTGCACCGCAGCGAGATGGCAGAGCAGGGGATCGCCCACTTGTGTAGTAGCTGAAGAAAAATTGGGTTCACTCATGGTGCAGCGAAGAAGAGTACCCGCCGGCACAACAGTTTCTTGTGCCCGCAAGGTGGGTGAAACGAGCAAAGAGGCAAATCCAAGAAAAGCCGAAAAAAGAGAAGTGTTGCGCCGCATGGTATTCCTCCCGGAGAGTGGCTCAGGCAGGGCGGACACACACGCGATATTTGGACTGGACCAGGGCGGGGGAAAATCCAAAGCTACCTGAACCAAAAGACATTCAGCGGGCGGAATCTACTCTGATGCGAAAATCAAAGCAAGAGCGTATTTCGAAACGGCTCTTGCGACTGGATCGCTGTTCCGGGCGAAACAGTCTGCGAGACACTCCCTGCTTTGCGTTCGCCACCTTTTTTGCGTTAAGGAGACATTGACTCCTTGTTGCCACCGTGGGATAGTCGCTCAATTCCCGCGACGAAAGACCATACACATGAAACTCCACTCAGCCCTTCTCGCATTTTTGTTGCTTCCGATTTTTTCTTCGGGACAATCCGCCGCGCCATCCAAGCAATCGCTGGCAACCATCGACGGCCAGCCGCTTACGGACGAGGATCTTGCTCCGTACGTGCAAAGCCAGCTCAGACCGTTACGCGAGCAGGAATATCAGATCAAGAAAAAAGCCTTGGATACGTTAATTACACAACGAATCCTTGAAGCTGAGGCAAAGAAAAAAGGACTCACGACGGACAAGTTGCTGGAGCAGGAAGTGGATGCGAAGGTCGCCGAGCCGACCGATGTCGAGCTGAACGCGATCTACGCCGTGCAGAAAGAGCAAATAAACCGGCCGTTCGAGGAAGTAAAAACTCAGCTGCAACAATCCCTGAAAAGGGCAAAGATTCAGCAGGCGCGCCAGGAATATTCCACGCACTTGCGCGAACATGCGAAAGTTGCGGTGCTCCTCGGCCCTCCCCGAGTTCAGGTTGGGTTTGACCCGGCCCGCGTGCGAGGTAATCCAAAAGCCAAAGTCATGATTGTGGAGTTTTCCGACTATCAGTGTCCCTATTGCGGCCAAGTGGAAGCCACTCTGAAAAACGTGCTGGCGAAGCATGAAGGCACTGTGGCGCTTGCGTTCCGCGACATGCCCATTTCTCAGATTCATCCATTCGCGCAAGGTGCAGCCGAGGCCTCAAGGTGTGCCGGAGAGCAAGGCAAGTACTGGGAATATCATGATCTCCTGTTTGGGGATCAGAACAGCCTGGACAAGAGCGGCCTGATTGCTAAAGCGGCGAAGCTTCAGTTGGACGCAAAGCAATTCGATGCGTGCGTTTCTTCTGAAAAGTACAAGGCCCAGATTCAGCAGGACAACCAGGAAGGCCTGCGAGCGGGCGTCAGTGGAACGCCAGGGTTCTTCATTAACGGCATCTTCATGAGCGGGGCACAGCCCGAGGCCAGTTTTGAGAAAGTAATCGAAGAACAACTCGCAGCTACTACATCGCCCAAGTCGTAAGTTCTGTGTCCGAGTGCCGAGAGCAGTTGTCCCGAAGTCTTCAACGAAGAGATCCATCGGTGCGCAGCCGCACCTCTAAGCTGCATACTGGCCTTCGCTTAGCGCCACCCTGAGCCCGGGTGTAAGGCAGGCCCCTGTCCTAAATTTGGACTCTCGACCAGTAGAGGTACCAGTACACGACCCCTTAGCATTGGAACCAGCCTAAGGGGGCGCTATGAGAAAGTTTTCGACGGGGGCCCAAGGCAAGAAAAACCTGCCTGTTCTCGCAATATCTACAATCATCGTGGCAATTTGTTTCCTTCTGATATCTAGTAGCGCGTTCTCCCAGGGACGTGGGTCAAATTCCAGCTCGTCACACGAGAGCGAAAGAGCAGCGCAAGTTCGCGCGCTTAACAATAGCATCTTGCAGCTGCACGGGCAGATGCAGGAGAACGCGTCGAGTACGGCGGCAATCCGCGGCCAGGCAGCAACTGTGCTTGCCCAACGGGCAGCCGCTTTGCAAGCTCTCATCCAAGAAAACCCGCACGCAGCCCTGTCCTTTGCTTTTTCACCGGAGCTGCTGGCGGATCTGGCGACGAAATTACCGCAGGCAGCCGGACTGCTCGAATCGCACGTGACACTGAGCGGCTCGGTCGAGCACTGGATCGCGGACTCGGCTGACAAGAAAAGCTCCAAGGAGTCCTGGTTCCTCAACGTAGCCGGGAGCAGGCTTAGTCTCCATTTTTCCACTTTTCGGGCCCCAGACCCGAAGGCGGGTCCAGTCGTGACCATCGAAGGCGTACAGATCGGATCCGACGTCGCCGTATCCAAAACCTCCTCCGCGCCGATTGGAGGCGCTGCCGCGATGGACATTCCAATCACGAATCTCTTCGGCGGATCCGCTCCGCTCACTCTGCTGCTCGTTGGACTTCTGCTTGCCATCTCGTTTAGATTCTGGCGGGCCCTTCGGTCGGCGACATCGGGCTCACGCTCCGCAGGCCTGCTTCGGCAAGTGGCCGTCTGCGCTGTAGCGCTGCTTGTGGCGATATCCAGCCCGTCGGCAGCCTCGGCACAGGGAACTTGTAGCACAACCGGAGTCCAGAACGTTGCCGTCCTGCTCGTAAATTTCCAAGATGCCGCAATCGCAACAACGCCTCAACAGGCCTACAGCGTATTTTTCGACAACAGCGCAGGGCGTTCGCTCAACGGGTATTGGCAAGAGGCCTCAAATGGGCAAACGTCCGCAACCGGAAACGTCTTTGGTCCATTAACGATCGGCCCTTCTACTTCCTATTCTTGCGCCGTCTTTCAACAGCTCACGAACGACGTTCTGTCAGCCGCCATCACAGGCGGGGTTAACTTGCAGAACTACACTCGAATTTTCGTTATCTTCCCCGGCCTCTCTGCTTGCAACTGGATTGGCCTTACGAGTATGGGCTCGGCGGGTGGCGGCTGCGGCACGTGGACTACATCGGCCGGGACACTTACGATTTCTCTTTCATATCTCCTAGATAGCTACATGACCAGCACTTACTATCCGTGGACCAACCCCCGCGACGGGGCTGTGGAATTGCTGGCCCACGAAGGCGGCCACCAGCTTGGCTTACCGCACTCGGGTACGATCGACAACCGGGCAACAGCCGTATTGGCGCCACCGGGAACAGCGGGCCACATTACCGATCAGGGTGACGAGTTCACGGTAATGGGATCTAACAATCTCGGCCTATATCAAGCGCAGCAGAAGGCGACGGTGCTCGGCTGGATGAGCAGCGCGGTTAACTATCAAACCGTGACCACCAGCGGAACTTACACCCTGCAGCCGGTTGAGATGAGTCCTCCCGGGCTGCAAGCACTCAAGATTCAGCGCGGCAGCAGCTCTGGCTATTACTTATGGTTAGAGTACAAGCAGCCCATCGGTCAGTACGATTCCACACTCGCCAACGCGCCACTCTACAATCAGCCATACCCAGGCGCAATGGTCACGTACGAAGACCCGTATTATGAAGGCGTTGGTCAAATTCCCGGCCACACCTATCTTGTTGATTTTGATCTCGGCGACACCTACTGGGCTGCGCCTGATCTTAAGCCGGGGCAGACCTGGACAGACCCGTACTCGAACGCTTCGATTTCTGTTTTGAGCGCTACGTCGGCTGGCCTTACGGTGAGCGTCAGCTATAGTGGATCTTCATCCTGCATCCCGTCCGCGCCGAGCGTAACGGCTTCGCCGCAGAATCCAAGTGTCTACCCCAGCCAGACGGCCACCTATTCGGTTTCCGTTACCAACAACGATTCGTCGGGATGTGCCTCAACCACGATCAATCTCGGCTCGACCGAACCCGCGGGGTGGTCCACATCCCTGTCCTCTTCTTCCGTCGCGCTGAACCCTGGCCAGTCCGCTTCTGTAACCATCGGCAAGGGTGTGCCTTCTGGAACTCCCCCCGGCACTTACGCCGTCAACATGACCGCGTCGAACTCCGCTGCAACCACGACAGACATGGCCAATGCGACCGTGATCGTCGCTCCCTCGCTGGCGGTTGCCGTTTCGATTTCGGGAACGAGCTATGTACCTCCTGGCACGGTTCCAATCACGGCATTTGTTACAAGCGGCGGCGCGCCTGTGGCCGGTGCCAGTGTTACGTTCACATTGACCTCGCCCAACGGCAGTACCTCAAGGCAGACCGCAAGCACTGGATCGAACGGCATCGCCACGTGGAACTATAAGCTAAATGCGAAATCTTCATCCGGTACTTATTCCGTAATTGGGCAAGCGAGTTTGGGCTCCGGCGGCTCGGGTGGCAAGAAGATCGTCGCCACTGCAACGGTTTCCAGCAACACAGCTACCTTCATCGTCCAATAGGCGTTGCGGTCTCGCCGCTGCTTTTGACGCAGGAGATAACGACACCTTGGGGAAGCGTGGACCCGCTGCGCACACGGTCAAAACGCAAGGCCAGAATTACGTTCTGCGATTGCTTGCCTACAATGTGGCGAATGTAAAAGACCGTAGTCCGTGTGCCGAAAGGAATCACTGAGAGGTCCAGCGGCTTGCTTTCGCCCGATTTGGATGCGGGCAGCATACAGGTCGACTGGATCGCGCCGTTAAACAACTGGGTTATCGAGTTGCGGCGGTATTGCAGACTCAAACGGTGTTTACCGTCCGAATCAATGAGGCTGCCCGTGATCTGTGGCACCGGGCGAGGGCGTGAGGGCGCGGCTTTTTGCTGCAGGGCCTGAGCCGATGCCGTTACGGTTAGCAACGCCCAAGCGAGAAACTCGATTCGGCCCAAAGGGTTCCTCCAATACCAGGCTAAGTCTACGCTTTCTCGTCCTAATCGGAAGAAGAGATGCCAAGTCGCGCTGTTTCCCTTTCGCGGAATGACTTTGAAGCAAGGCGCCCCGACTTGAGTCGGGGCGCCTTGATCTATTTTGCCGTTAGCAAGGAAAAAGTGGAGGGGCGATGGAATTGATGCCAGCACCCCCCGCACTGAATTCCTATGGTAGCGGTACGTTTGTGCACAGGCCGTCGGGGCAGATCGGGCAGCTAACCCCACCCTGGTTCTTAACAGTGTCGCCCTTGAGGACACCGGTCCCGGTGGCCGTCAAGGTGTCACTGAAGAAGTATCTGCCTCCTCCTGTTCCGTCGCCGCTGCTGATGCTCGACGGCGTGTAAATGCCAGCGACGTTGGCGCACTCCGTCGGAGCAAGTGTGGTTTTGTCAATGGTCAGAGAATCGGCCGTTGGGTCATCAGACACGGATATATTGGTGATCGATTCTCCACCTACACCTGAGTTGTTGCACACGGTTCCAGTGAATGGGACCTTTACAATCACGTTCGTCCCATTGGACACAAGAATCGGCCCACCATGAGTTCCATCGCAGTGCTTGGTCACGGTGAGTGCACCCTGCGTCGATGCGCTGCATGAATCCGTAGAGGCGACGTCAGGCTTTGGCGTGATCTTCGTACCGCCGCTGTTCGGGGCTGTAAAGGCGAAGTCCTTTGCTGAGTTGGTAACGGAAAGCGGATTACTTACCGGCCCTCCGCCTGACCCTGTGCAGACTCCAGCGGAGCATGTCACAGTGAAGTCCACCTGCACGGTTGCCGACTGCTTCCCGGCAAGGCAGTTGAGAGTTGCCCCGCAACTGCTTGAGACGGCGTAGGTCGCTGTCGTGCCGTCCGGAAGAGTGTCTGTCACCGTGGGGTTATATAGGTTGCCGATTCCGGTGTTCGTGACGGTCACCGTCCACCCGCTCCCAACCGCTGCGGTGTAAGCGATAGTTGAGCCGTCAGCGCTCACCTTGCCGTTGCCGTTGCACTTCTTGTCGACCTTGATCCCGCACAATGGGAACGAAGCCGGCGGTGAGAAATCGCTGAGCGTGGCCGTGGTCGAGGTCGAGGAACGTGTCTCGCCCATGAACGTGGTGAAGCACGGAATATTCGCGCCGAAGATAACGTTCAGGTCGATACCAACCTCGAGCAATTCACCGTGGTCGAAGACCACATGACCCGACTTGTTGCTGAAGCCCCACGGAGAGGTGAGCCCGTCCACGGGGTTGACGATCGCGCAGAGGTCCTTATTACCGGTGATCGGGTTGCACTCTCCAACCAAAGCGCCGGGAATATTGGGGTTCGCGCCGCTGAGACCGTTTCCCGTCCAGGTGTACACGGCGATGTTAGAGACGGCCCCACCGGTTGAAAAGTCAGAAACGACCAGCAAATCTCCCACCGAGTGATGGCCGTTGAAAGGACACCCACCGCCGGAACCGCAGGTCGCGCCGATGCCGACGGTTGAATCCTGAAAGAACCAGAATCCAGCGGTCGCATCGCCGCTGTTGTCAAAGCGGTCCATACCCAAAGTGATGACGGTGTGGCCATCGGATGAACGGTTGTAAGCCGCAGCGAAAACGTGCTCGATATCATCCTTGCCCTGTGGCTTGCCATTCTTCCAGAGCCAGCTGCTCACATCGTTGATATCCTTCGAGCCTCCACTCGTAAAGATGGTGTCACCGTTCGTATTGATGGCATCTCCCACAATACCAGTGGTAGCTATGAAATTGCCGGTGTTGGAGTTGATACTCGCCCAGTCGTCCGTCTGCGCACCGAACGCGACAAACGTGAATCCGCCGGGACATGAATTGCCTGCACCAGGCGTCGCTATCGACGGCAGAGCTGCGTTAAAACAAATGCCCGAATCCTTGGTGGCGTTCCCTTCGAGCTGGAACACTCCGTTGGAATCGTCCACACCCCCGCCTGGACTACTAAACTGAGCGAGAGCGGGTTGCGGACTAATTCCAAGCAAAAAGGCTAGCAGCACAAAAGCGCCAATCGCCGTTAGGCTTCGCTTCGAATCCGTACATCGAGATACAGCCAAGAATCTAGTTCCCATGATGGTCTTTCTCCTTGTTGTGTGTGCACACGTGTGTTGGAAAGGGGCCGGGACTGCAGAACATCGTTGGAGTGAACGCGTCGAGTGGCAACACAAGGCGCGTGGATCGAGCGAAGATAAACCTCTAGCGCGGGCAAACTACTGGTTTGCCTGCCCGAGCTGGGGTAGTTAGGCAGACGCATAATTCCAAATTTAAGAGGACCGTACGCTTCTCAAGGAATCGGGCACAAATAGAGCGGAGCGAAAAACGCTACCTCTTAGCTCATTTTGACCCTTGGGACTCCCGTAGAGCGTGAGCAAGAAACGAGCACATTTGTGCCCAATGAGTACCCACGAATAGTACTTTAGTTTCATCGAGTTGGAAGGCGACTTGCTTGGGGTTGCGCGGAAAAGTCTCCAGATTGTGGAGGAATTCTCCAAAAGTATGCAAACTACTGGAGTACCGTTACGGGTGGTTTCGATTCGAAGCGGCTTCGATGAAAGGGATCGTTCAGGCCTTGGCTAAACGGTTTCTTTCTGATGGAATGAAGGTCGCTCGCTAAACTAGTTGTCGCTCGAGAGTATGGGGGATCCGAGCGCTAGCGAGCTCGGTTTCACAAGCCGGGCATTCACCAGGTTAACGCAACGGTCTCGCCCTTTACTTTTTCGAAAAAGTACCATTGACCGAGGCCTTCAACAGGACTATTTTCATGAGTGCCCCTAAGCCCTCGGACGAAATCTTCCCGCAGTGAGGTTTGCCGTGGCTGTCAATACGCTAAAGAAGCCAATCGATAGTTTGGAAGACCGTTGGGCGCGAATGCGCACGCATAAACGCGTGATCTCGCGCGTGAAATTCCTCGTCGAATGGGACGAAGACACACAGAAGCAGCGAGCCAATGCGGTAACGGTTGACGTCAGCCACTCCGGTTGCATGGCGATCGTCGGAGCGCCTTTGCCCCTGCACAAGCAAGTTCGGCTCATCCAGCCCGAGACGGGCCGCAAAGCCGAAGCTCTGGTGGTCTGGCGCGACCATGAAGCCTGGGACACTGGGTTCGAGCTGAACAAGCCGGACGCATCGTTCTGGGGTCTGAAACCGTAATTCACGACAACTGAAACCGAGCTATTGTGCCGTGGTGCGCGGCGGCTCTGGCTTGCCGATTTTTTGCGTCTCGTCAGTCGAAAACAGCAGATAGTTTGCGTAGCTCAAGCGGCGACGAATGCGCATCCCGCGAAACTCAGTGTAGAAATCAGTGGTGGCAGGCAGCCACAACTCGACTCGCTGATTCGCGAAACGAACCGGTCCATAATCAATCTCCTGGTGCTCCCCAAATAGCCTGGCGGCGGGGACGGCATGGATCAGGTCAGTTTCGATGCGGACAACTTGCAGTGAATCCCGGGACACCCATGCGCGGCCTTTCAGCGGGACGGGATGAATTGCGCCATGCACGCGATAAGTGCGCATCGAGGCTTCGCGATTGTCGCTTTGCCGAAAATGAATTTGCCATGCCGGTATCCCCCGCCAAGATCCGAGACCTTCGCAGCGCATTTCAAAATCATCTGCGTGCACAGGATGAAAAATCAGAATGACTGCCGGCAGACCGGTGGTCGCGAGGCCGTCCGGAAATACGTCGAGCGAGAGGGATCCGTTTCTGTACTCATCCACATTCAGAATGCCAGGCCGAATTTCGCGCATTGAGACCAAGTAATCGAACGTTAGATTGCGGCTTCTTGTAGGAGTGCCGTGCTCGTTGACGACTTGGTTTTCGAGATTCTCCGTCGCGGTGTAGCGGTCTAGCGAGCGCGCAAACAAAACGACGTTACGATGTATTTTGGGAAGGATTTCGTCCAAGCGACACGGCACATTGTCTTCGACGGAAGGCACTGTTTCGTCCACGTCTGGAGGTTTCCAACCTACGGCAAGAGGCGGAAGCAAAGGTCGTAAAACGTGAATCGTCGCCGCGGACGCAAGGGGTAAAGCGGCTGATGCCGACGATGACGTTGCGCTTTCGCGGCTAGTGCGAGCGAGCCCGTCGAGAAGCCGGCGAGCTGGCCCAGCAAGATCTTCGGGGGGCTTTTGCTCCAATAGAGCGTGAAGGGCCGTGGTCGCTTCAACACGCTTGCTCTGCGCAATGAACGCTTTTGCGAGCACCAGCCGTGATTCGTTCGCTTCCTTCTTGCCAAGCTCCACAGCTCGCTCGGCTTCATGTTGTGCATCGAGATAAATTCCCTGTTGAAGAGCGACGTGAGCCAAGAGCTCATGAGCGCGCCACAACGAAGCGTTAGCCGCGACGGCTCGATCGAGATAGCCCTTTGAAGCGTTCAGGTCACCTTGCGTGAGTGTTGTCTCACCAAGTGCAACGAGAGAGAGGACATGTTCAGGGAAGAACGAGATGGCTTTTTGCCAGTATTTTATTGCCGATGAAGGATCGGCCGACTGCAACGCGACAACTCCGAGTAGGTAATTTACTTCTGGATTGGAAGGCGCCAAACGCGCGGCGTTTAGCAGATGCTTCTGAGCTTCCTCGCGATGGTTTGCGCGCAATTCTTCGAGCCCCTTCAAGAGCTCCCTTTGTGCCTTTGGCGCAAGCAATGGAGGCTTTGTGGAGACGGGCCTGCTCGAAGGATCAGAGAGCAAGCGCAATCCAAAGGAGACCTGCTGCTGATCATTCCGCATGATTAATTCAATCTGTTCTTCGGCAGGAAAATACCCGGGCACATTTGCTTCTACAACGTACGTGCCCAGAGGAATGCCGTCGAATCTTGTGCTTCCGGTTCCGACTGTCGCGGAGGAATAGAGTTCGTGGCTCTGCGTGTAGACGTTGACGATTGCCATCGCGTCTAGCGCAGCGCCGCCTGCGGCGTGCACGCCCACCACGATAGAACCAAAATCATCTCCACCAAAGCCAGAGGCGGGCTCGTTCGTTAGCGTTCGTGCGAGGATACAGAACGGCGCGGGCATGCCGAGGAAAAGCAACGCGCAAATGCACGCTAAACCGAGGCTAGGTATTCGACGACAGTTCCGATTCCACATTTGCCAACAAAAATCCGGAATAGGGTTCCGTGTCCGCTAAATTTTTACGCGCGAAGAACGAAAAAGTGGGCGTAGTGTGAAACTCTGCAGCAGGAAATGCAAGAGGAATAGCTTGCGGCTTTTCGCGAGGTTCAACAGAAGATGTGCGAGGTGACAGGCTGGCCTCTCCCTCGGAAAGCTGGGCCCAGGGCTTTTCAGGCCGAAGCAGCGTAGGATACAAGGCTACGGAGAAAGAGAAATGGGCAGCGGAAGTTTCGAGCGTGTGGTGCTCATCACGGGAGCCACGGACGGATTGGGAAAGGCCACGGCGATTTATCTGGCGGAGCGCGGCTACAAAGTGTTTGCTGCAGGACGTTCGCCCGAAAAACGCATGCGATTGGATGAAGTGGCACGCCAAAAAAAGCTGCCGCTCGTAACACTCGAGATGGACGTCTGCTCTGACGAGTCCGTGCAGGCAGGAATTGCGCGAGTTCTGGCGGATGGTCCAATCGACGTGCTCATCAACAACGCCGGCGTCGGGTACATGGCTGTGATCGAAGAACTGAAGATGGAAGATTTTAAACAGCAGTTCGAAACAAATCTTTTTGGCGTGCTGCGCGTGACGCAAGCGGTGCTGCCTGGAATGCGCGAGCGGAGAAGCGGCCGGATCATCATGCTGAGCAGCGTCGCGGGACTGGTGAGCCCGCCGACATACGGCGCCTACAGCAGCAGCAAACACGCTCTCGAGGGATTGAGCAACGCGCTGCGCCTCGAACTATTCCCCTTCAACGTTCAAGTCGTTTTGATCGAGCCGGGCTACATCGTCACGAATTTTGAGCAGACGTTGAAGGAACTTGCGCAGCCTTACGTGGAGAGTTCAAGAGCAAGTCCTTACGTAAAAATTTACTCAGGCGCCTGGGCGGGAGCGAACGAAGGCCGCGACAGTTCAAAATCGACGCCCGAGGATTGTGCTCGCGTGATTTTCGAAGCTATCGAATCGCCGAACCCTCGAGCACGATACGGCGTGACTGCTCTAGCGACGCTCGTAAAATGGGCCAAACGGCTCGCCAGCGATCGGATGGTTGACGCGTTCCTGCGCCGTAAGTATCGCGTGACGCGTGAGGACGGTCCGCCGCCGACCACCTCGGTTTGACGGCATTCGCGCGCACAGATACCCTTTTTATCGATGATGCTCCCGGAACCGACAGGAAATTCGTGGCTACTCCGGTAGGAGACCCATTCGCGGCCAGCGGTGTTTCCGGTTCCGACCTGATTGCACGCCTGCCAAAGATCTGGATCGGCTACCTGCTTGCTTTCGCGACGCTCGTCGGCGAAACCATCGCGGTTGCGCGCCATCCCGACCTTCTGAAGGGAACGGAAATCGCAGTTCCGCCGCTTGAGATCTATCTTCCCGCTTTCGTCGGCCTGGTCTACTGGCTCGTTTGTATTCACCGCTATCATGTGGTGCTAGCGCACGTACCGGGCTGGAAGCATCCAATTTCTCCAGCGCGCGCCGTGTGGTTTCATTTCATTCCGATTTTCGTGGTGTATTGGGTGTTTCGGTGGCCGGCGGCAATCGCGGATTTTGTCAACCAGCGCCTGGCCGCGAAGGTAATGAACAAATGGACTGTGGGCCTCTGTTTTTTCGCTTCCTTGCTCTGCCGCCTGTTCCTGGATGCTTCACTGCATGTGGCGCTGCTGTTTTTCGCATGTACCTATATTTCGGGTTTTCTCGGGCGTGCTCTGGCTGCTCCTCGTCCGCAGCACGGTTAGTTTTTTGAAATAACTTCATGGAGGGTGAGGCCATTGAGACGAGTGTGGATTTGGTTTGGCACGGCGCTCTTGACATCGATGCTGACAACGAATGGCGCGACCGCGCAGACGCCGACCGAGTACCAGCAGCTTGCGCACGATATCATCCGGCAGTTGATCGAAATCAACACGACGGATTCCGTTGGAAACGTGACGACGGCCGCTGAGGCGATGGCCAAACGCTTGCGTGAATCCGGTTTCGATGAAAAAGATATTCAAACTGCCGGTCCGCGCGATAACAAGAAAAATCTGATCGTTCGCTACCGTGGCACTGGTGCGCGCAAGCCAGTCCTGTTCATCGGACATCTGGACGTCGTCGAGGCGCGACGCGAAGACTGGACCAGCGATCCTTTTACTCTTGTTGAAAAGGATGGCTATTTTTACGGCCGCGGCGCTGAAGATATGAAATCCGGAGACGCTTTGCTGGTGACAAATTTCATCCGCTTGAAAAAAGAGCGTTACGCGCCTGATCGCGACCTGATTCTTGCGTTGACGGCTGACGAAGAAGGCGGCACTGCGAATGGCGTGGACTGGCTGCTCAAAACGCACCGCGACTGGATTGAAGCTGAGTATTCCATAAACCTGGATGGAGGCGAGTTTGAGAAGGACAAGGACAAGCGCCTGCTGGCGGGACTGCAAGCGAGCGAAAAAGTTTACGTCGATTACCAGCTGGAATCGCTGAATGCCGGCGGTCACAGTTCCATCCCGTCACCGGACAATGCCATTTATCATCTTTCAGTGGCTCTCGGAAAACTGCAAAATTTTTCCTTCCCCGTGAACATGAGCGAGATCACTCGCAATTACTTCCTGAAGACTGCTGCTCTTTCGGGCGGGCAGAATGCCGAAGACATGCGCGCGGCTGCCAAAGAACCTCCTGATCCCGCAGCGATTGCGCGGCTCTCACAGGTGCCTTATTTCAATTCCCTGCTGCACACCACCTGCGTAGCGACGATGCTGACGGGCGGACATGCGCCGAATGCGCTTCCGCAAATGGCGCGTGCCAATGTCAACTGCCGCATATTTCCAGGTGAAGAGCCGGAAGCTGTCCGGAAGACGCTCGAAAAACTGGTTGCCGATCCGAAAGTGACGGTGACAATTGTGCCTGTGAAGGCCGCGGATGGAACCCTGGTGCCGCAGGTCAGCGTTCCGCCCTCACCCCTGTTGCCGGAAGTGATGCAAGCGGAGGAAAAGACGGTGCACAGCCTTTGGCCCGGCCTGCCCGTCGTTCCGACCATGTCCACGGGGGCATCGGATGGACGCTACCTGCGCATCGCAGGCATTCCAACGTATGGAATTGCCTGCATGTTCTTCGAGTTGAATGACAACCGAGCGCACGGCAAGGACGAGCGAATCGAAGTGCAGGATTTTTACGATGGCGTCGAGGTGAGCTACCGGCTGATCAAGAATCTCTCTTCGAAGTATTGAGCTGTCGCGAGAAGTGCTGGGTGCTCCAGAAAGAAATTGGCCCGGAAGGCGATTCGCTTTCCGGGCCAATTTTGTTTCCGTGGCGATTTTAGGGTTTTGCAGCGGGAGGATCGCCGGGCTTGGTCGAGCCGGGCGGCTGCGTAGCGCTGGCCGCTATGGGTTTCGCGGCCTCCGATCCGTAGCGCGTGAGATAAGGCATAAAGGGCGTGACCTCAAACGGCATCTTTTCGCGTTCCGCGACGGCGCCGACTGGCTTGCTCTTGATCATTTCAAGCTTGTCGTTCCAGGGATCCATCTTCACGCGGCCGCCAATCGGCAGCGCCGCGATCTTTTGCGCATTTTGTTTTGGATCAACTGGAGCGGCGGACTGAAGATTCGGAATCGTCGGAACACGGTTGCCCAGATGAGCGCTGATCAGATTCGGAATCTCTTTCTGACGTGACTGCAACGCCTGCAGGAACAGCCCCGAGTTTCCCAACTGGTTCTTGTAGGGAGAATTCGCAAGGATCTGAACGGCTTTATCGTTCGCAGCTGCCTCTTCGTCGGGAGTGCGTGCGAATCCGAAGTGGCGGAACGTGTCCTTGTCGTCGACAAGAAGCTGATCGAAGAACGCGAACTGGGAATCCATGCGATGTCCAAGGACGACGTGGCTGAGCTCGTGGGCAAGGACGGTGGCAAGGCTCGCTTCATCCGGCAGAACATCGATGAGGCCACGGCTAAGCACGATGGTGTGCCCGAGCGTGTACGATTCGAGTGTGGTAGTGGTCATTACGCGGCAGCGAACCTCCGGCTGGATGTCCAGATTGTTCGTGACTTCCAGGTTGTTGACCACGGTTTCCAAAATCTTGTCCACTTCGCCCTTGGGCGCCATCAGGCCAAGCCGTTGTAGCCGGTCGGCTACGTTATCTTCCGCCTGGTGGTCCCACTGCCGCTGTGCCTGGATTGGCGAAAGGTCGTTTGCTGTAGTGGTCTCATCCGTTACCGGGCTTTCCACCAATACTTTGCTGAGTTCCTGTTCCTGCGCTGCGTGGCCGAGGTTATATCCCCACAGCCGCGTCTGCGCCTTGAATTCAAGCTTTTTTGTCAGCGCGTAGTGCAGATCTTTCTCTTCGCTATAGACGAAAGTCGGGAGCCACATGCCGGGCTGCAAGTTGGTCCGCCAGCTGTCGAAGTGGAAATACCAGCTGGAATGGCCGCCGCCGCCGTATCCGCCGTTAAAGCGGACCACGTTGAAGTCCTGGTCTTCGACCCAGATGCGACCGAGAAAGCGGCCCTTGCCGGATTTCGGAAGCGGAGTCACATCGAACACAAGACAGCGCACTTCACCCAGGAATTCGCGGCGCACGTAGTCGAACTTGTAGTGCTGCGTGTCGAAGCCGCTGGTGTCGATGAAAATCATCTGCAAGAAACCGTCGGGCAGGTACTGCATTGCGAATGAGAAGAAATTGCCGATTCCGCTGAAGATCTTCTTGCCCTTGCTGCTTGTATCGGTGAGGGAGACGAGAGTAACGGTCTTGGAAAGATCCGCTTTGCCCAAAAAATATTTGTCGCCGGCCGGAACGCTGCCAAGTTCCTTGTCCGGTTTCAAATTCTGAATATAGGTTTCAACAAGAGGAGAGTATTCCTTCATCCTGCCGTACATGTGGTTCTCGTTGCTCACCACACGATTGACAACCTCTACCATGGTGCGAGGTTTTTCCGCGACAGCTTGCGGCGTGTCATCGGGCAATGCTCGGGCCGATGCTGCGGGGGCCAGCGCTGCGGCGCTGCCTGCGGCCAAAAATAGCAAAGTGAAAACAAACTTACGCATCTTGCTTCTCCCCTCAGTATGCCAAACGAAATTCAATGCGAACGCGAGCCGGATAGTCCACAGCCTGGCCCTCGCGCAGGGCCGGCTTGAATTTGATTTGCTGCGCGGCCTTCGATGCGGACTCGTCGAGTCCATGTCCCAGGCCATTGACGATGCGGTTTACCTGGACATGACCGCTAGCCAGAAAAATTACGTCGAGCGTAACGTCGCCTTCTAATCTCATGCTACGGCCTTCGGCCGTGTAATCGGGTTTCGGCTTGTCCAAGATGGTAACAGCGGTGTCCGCCGGGCCTTCATTGGCGGGTTTCTTCTTGGGAGCTTCCGCGGCGGCGGCAGTTGCATCCCCGAAGCCGCCGGACTGAACCGATCCGCGTTTCCCACCGCTGGGAGGAGGATTTGCCGTACCGTTTCCGAATCCAGTGCTGGCGACCGTTCCGCGAATTCCCTTGTCGCCCCCGGTACCGTTGCCGTATCCCGGACCGCCGGGAAGCGTGGGCAAACCTTGAGCATTCACAATAAGATGAGCGTTTGGATTTCCTTTTCCTGGAAGCCCGGCCGGATCGCCGAATCCTCCGGTCTGTACCTTTTCAACAGGAGCTTTTACGGTGGCGGGCGTGGCGTTGCCGCTGCTCATCGTGCCCACTTTTACATCTTCCTTGGGGCGTTTGGGCTGGTTCGGCTGAGCCGTGTCCACCTTGGCCGCTTCAAAAACGGGCTTTAGTTCCGGAGCTTTCGCTTCCACCGGCTGAATTTTTGGCTGTATCGCCTTTGGCGTCATGAAAATGTGCGGCTGCTTTGGAGAAAGCCGGGGCTCTACGATGGGTTCCGGCGGTGGCGTGTTTACTTTGACAATTTTGGGTGGAGGAGGCGGTGGTGCGACCGGAACTTCTGTGATCGGCTGAGCCAGTTCTACATACGTGAAATTCAGCGCCGTCTTCATCTGTTGAGGAAAGATTAGAGGCAAAATAAAAATGAATCCGACAAACACGGATTGGAGTATTGCGCTGATACCTACGCGCTTCAGGCGTGATTCGCCGTCTGGCAGCATGGCCAGCCGCGCTGGGATGGGCTTGGTGCCAATATTTCGCTTCCACGCTTCTTGGTTGGAAGCGGAGCGGCGGTTGGCATCGAATCCAACCCCCAGCCGGGTCTTGCTCGGTGGTGGTTCTGAAATCATGGTTATCATCCGGTTGCCGCCTCAATGAGAGTTTGGTCCGCAGCGAGCACGAAATCGCCCGTAAATCTGGCGTTTCTCTCGTCAAAAGCATCGGACATCGCTATCACAGTACTAGCGTACTAATGAGGCTGGAGTCGTTCGAATAGGACTTTCGTACCAACGACGCGAAGTCGCTAATGCTCTTGCGAGCGCACCGTCACGCACCCCTTTCAGATTTGAACCCGGCGAGGCGCTGTTGGTTGCGGGCTAGGAGGCTCATGTCAAGGATACCGCAAACCGGGCTTCTCACGAACCTGGATTTACGGGGCCATAGGCAACGCCCATGCGCGGGTCTATGCTCTAGGATGCAAGTTGCCAGAGTGGCGGTGCCTCGGCCGGATGCGGCGGGGAGGCTCCGTGTGAAATTTTATCGGAGTGTAATACCGATCGGCACGGGCTGTTCTTAACACCCTTAACAGACGATGGATCCGGCGAAAAATCATTCCCCAGATCGTGGCGTAGGACGCGAATGGCGTTTACCAGCAGACTGTGCTGCCTTTATCCGCCAACTGTTTGCAGAATCGCGCGCGGAGCGCTGGCATCTCTCGTTCCAGTCGTTTCACGCGACGCTCACGCGCAGTGCCGCCAAGCGTTTTGGCGAAACCGCTCCAAACGCCGAGCGAATCCAGGAATATTTCGCAACGCTTCACGCGCAGGACCTTGTGCTGGCATGCGCGTGCGCAGAAGGATCAGAAAGCGCCTGGAATGAATTCGTGGCGGAATATCGAAACTACCTTCGCGCTGCTGCTGCGGCAATTCTTCGACGGCCGGCTGCCGACCCTGCCGCCATCGAGCTTGCTGATTCGCTGTTCGCCGATCTTTACGGATTGTCTGGCGGAAAACCCGGCGGCCGATCGCTTTTCCGTTATTTCCACGGAAGAAGTTCGCTAAAGACGTGGCTGCGTGCGGTTCTCTCTCAACGCCACATTGATGCCCTGCGCGCAGGAAAGAAATTTGAATCGTTGGATGCTGGTGAGGAAGACGGCGAAACGCGCCGCTTGCCAGAGCTTGCAAAGATTGAGCTTCCCTCCGATCCGTACCGCGAACTGTATTTGCATAAATTTTGCGAGGCGCTTCGATTGGCCTTGGCTGAGCTTGAACCGCGCGATCGCTCGCGATTGCATCTTTATTATGCGGAGGATCGCACGCTTGCCGAGATTGGGAAACAGCTTGGCGAGCATGAGTCCAGTGTGTCGCGCAATCTGGAGCGCATTCGCAAAGAGTTGCGCGCCACGGTCGAAGGACTTCTGCGCGCAGGGAAAGTCGCGGATGGCGGGCCGGCTACACCTGGAATGGACGATGCGCAGATCGCGCTTTGTATCCAATACGCAGGCGAGCACTCCGCGATTGATCTGGATAAATTGTTCGAAGCGCGCAGCGCATCCCGAGCACGCAAGGCGAAAGATATTCCCGGCCCGGATCGGATTTTGGAGCCATGATGCCGAGAATTTTTATCGCAAGAAGTTCGCGTTCGAGCGTTCTAAGGTGAGAGTGGCGTATGCCTTCTGAAGACCGCGATCGTTTGTTCGAAAAGGCGCTGGCACGGCATTTGCGTAGTGAAGCGGCCGCAGCCGGCGAATCCGCATGCCTTGATGCGGAGACTTTGGCTGCCTATCACGAGCGGCTGTTGTCTTCTGAAGAGATGTCGACCGCGAAAGATCATCTTGTCTCATGCCCGCGCTGCCAGGAAATTTTGGCGCAACTGGAAGCCACGCAGCGTGTGAGCGTGTTCGAGAACCATCGAGACGAACTCCTTACGGCCGGAACGGCGGTGCGGTCAAAAAGAGATGATGTTGTTGAAGAAGCTTACGCGGCTGCTCCCGTGCCGTTGCCAGATAAGAAGGCAACGAAGGTGGCGGAATTTCGCAGCAAAAGGAATTCTCGTCTGCGCTGGGCTGCACCCGCCGGGGCGATTGCGGCGGGCCTTCTGTTGTGGATTGGCATACGCGATTATCGTCCGCATTTGTCGAACAAATCCGAGCCAGCTGCACAGATTGCGGACAATCGTAACGATGCTGCGCGAACACCGCCATTCACTGCGGCTGAGCCCAAATCCACGATGAAGCCGAAGAGCGACAATTTGGCGCGAGAAGAATCACGGGAAGAATTAAAATCGTATGCAAGCGTTCCTCCGTCCGCTACTCTGCGCGATGAAATGCAAAATTTCCGGAAAAGGGCACAGCCTCCTGCTCATTCGAGCGCAGACAAAAAGTCAAGCTCGGAGCGTTTTGCCGCCCCCAAAGTACTGAGTCCCAAGCGGCAATCGGACGACCGTGATGCGCCTCTAGAAGCAGGAAAACTTTCAGCGAAGACCGAAAAATCTGATGTCCCAGCGGAAAGTGCCGCGCTCGATTCCCTCGCAGTAACCGGCAGAAATATGCAAGACCTCGAAGCCAAGCCGCAGATTGTTGCTGGAGCGGCTGGAGGCGCCGGAACGCCGGCCGCTTCTCCTGCGCCACCTGCGCCGCAGCCTACCCTGTCTCGCACAAAAGTGGCGGCGCAGACACAAACCAGCGCGGCTGAAGTCCTGGGTGCCTCGTCATTGAACAAAGACGCAAACCAGCCAGCTTTGTATAGCAACGCCATTTTCAATGCTGCTACGCTCCCAAGCGTCGCGGCGACATCGGATGGAAAGAGTATTTGGCGCTTTGGCGAGCATGGCGCAATTGCTCACTCAAACGACAACGGCAAGACTTGGGAATCGCAATACGCTGCGCTCACCGTCACGTTGACGAGTGGTTCAGCGCCGAACAAAAAAATCTGCTGGATCGCCGGCGCAGGCGGCACGCTGCTGCGCACTACAGATGGCGGAAAACATTGGAAGCTCGTCACAACGCCCATCTCGGCTGACCTCGGCGGCGTACACGCATCTGACGCAAAACACGCCTCGATATGGGACGTTTCCCATCGGCTGAGTTATGAAACGTCCGATGGCGGCGTCACGTGGAAGCAAACCGCCAACGAATAACTCGACATTTTCTCGTGCAAGAAACTACCTCGGCGCCGTTCTAACCACAGATGGCAAGTTGTTCCAAAGGAGAAGAAATGGTGCACAGAGCGAAGTCTGCAAGGCAACGAACAGTTTGGAGCATGGGCGCTGCCGCTGCTTTGTTGGCGGGATCGGCGGTTATGTATGCAACGCCGCGTGGAAAGCATGAAGCAAACCCTCAGGAAAAGGAAGCCTCGCGAGAGACTGCTGGCGGGCCGTCGACCACGCTTAACGATCAGACCGATCTCTCCGTGACCGTCTACAATTCCAACATCGCGCTGGTTCGCGACGTTCGCAACCTTTCCCTGCCAAGCGGCGTCTTTCGCTTGAAGCTCATGGATATCGCCGCCACCATCAATCCGGCGACGGTGCACTTCCGCTCGTTGAACGAACCCGACAAACTAGGCGTTCTCGAACAGAACTATGAATACGATCTGCTCGAGCCGGCCAAACTGCTGCACAAATACGTGGGCAAAGAAGTTACCCTCGTTCGCTCGTACATGGACAATGGAACGACGAAGCGCGAAGAGATCAAGGCAACCCTGCTTGCGGACAACAACGGGCCAGTGTGGAAAATCGGCAACGACATCGTCACGGGCGGCTATGCCGAGTCGTATCGCTTCCCGGAAGTTCCCGCGAATCTGTTCGACCGCCCGACGCTGCTGATGTCGCTTGAAAATTCCGGGTCGCGCAAGCAACAGATTGAAGCTTCCTACCTTGCAGGCAATCTTTCCTGGAACTCGGATTACGTTCTGACGGTCGGGCGGGAAGATAAAGCCGCCGATCTCGACGGCTGGGTCACCCTCATCAACAACAGCGGTACGGCATTTCGCAATGCAAGGCTGCAACTGGTGGCCGGCGACCTGAATCGGATTCAACCCGCACCAGCTTCAATGCAGGCACGCGATATGGTTATGGCGAAGGCCGCGCGCGCCGAGCAATTCGCGCAGGAAAATTTCAGCGAGTATCACCTCTATACGCTCGGCCGCAAGACTTCCGTCGAAGACAAGGAAACGAAGCAGATCAGCTTGCTCGAGGGAAGCGGCGTTCCCGTCGAGAAGCGCTTCGTCATCAACGGCCAGAATTTCTACTATCACAACCAGCAGAATCCCGGGTCGCCGATCAAAGACAACGTGATGGTGTATTACAAATTCAGAAACGAGGAAAAATCCGGACTCGGAATGCCCATGCCCGCCGGAAATGTCCGCGTTTATCAGAAAGATTCCAAGGGCAATATCCTCTTTGTCGGTGAAGACCGCATTGATCACACGCCGAAAGATGAGGCGCTCAATATCCACATCGGCAACGCGTTTGACGTGATCAGCGAACGCAAACAGACCGACTACAAGCGCATTGATACTCATCTGTGGGAGATGGAATTCGAGATCACGCTGCGCAACCACAAGGACTCGCCGATTTCCGTCGAAGTCAACGAACCGATCGGCGGCGACTGGGAAATGCTCACATCCAGTTACAAATACACAAAGACAGCGGCTTGGGCGGCCCAGTTCAACGTACCAGTCGCGGCGAATGGCACGTCGCTGTTGAAGTATCGAATTCGCGCTCGCTGGTAATTTCAGGTCCAACAATGATGCCGGAGAGCGCGACTGGTTGCGCCCTCTTATTTTTATTTCGTCTTCGCCACAAAAATCATTTCCGGCGAGTTGTCTCGCAGCGGGGAACGATCAAAGTCGCCGAAGGTTTCCTCGAGGTGAAAGCCGCAGCGCGCCAAAAGATGCTGGACCTCATAGCGGAAAAAATAGCGGAACGGAAATCCCATCACTAACCTCTCCTCCCGGCCATCCGGATGTGTCACGTGATAGATCATTTCGACGTCATTGTATTGTTCAGCGCGGTGAAACGCCGTGACGCGCTCTGTAAGCCGCACTCGGCGTCCGCCTGGCACTTCGTATTCCGCAGCTTGCCGCTCTGACAAAAATTCTGGGTCGTGCATGCGCCGCGCATCCGTATGGAAAAGATCCAGAATCAACCGGCCGCCCGGTTCCAGATGCTTCCTTGCACACTCGAGGCAATCGAGCTGTTGCTGCACGTTCAATAAATGCTGGAAAGGCCGGAACGGAATGATCACCAGCCGGAATCGCGCGTCCAAATCAAAATTGGTCATGTTGCCCTGGATCAAACTCACTCGAGCGCGTATGTCGTGCGGCAGTTTTGAGACTTTCTCCTCAGCTTGTTCCAGCATTTGTTGAGAAAGGTCTAGCCCCTTGATCTTGAATCCCGCCTGGGCCACCGTTACCGTCACGCGGCCAGATCCACAACCAAGCTCCAGCACCGGGTCGCCAAATTCCTTTACGACATTTACGTAAAACGCCACATCGCCGCGGCGCGTGACGATTGGCGAGGTGTCGTAGTACTCCGCAATGAAATTGTCGTAAAGCGATTCCCATGCCATGGGGAAACTCCTAGATTCCGCTAATCCTTATTTCCCACGATCGCGTCCGCTTCGATTTCCACCAACATCTCTGGCGAAATGAGTTGGCTAACCTCTACCATGCTCGTGGCGGGCCGAATCGCGCCAAAAAATTCTCCGTGCGCCCGACCGACTTTTTCCCATTCGGCGATATTCGTCACAAAAATCCTGGTGCGGACCACGTCAGCAAGCGATGCGCCGGCTTGCGTGAGCGCCGCCTCGATATTTCGAATTGTCTGCACGGTTTGTGCGTGCGCGTCGCCGATACCGACAATCTTTCCGTCCGGTCCGGTCGCCGTAGTTCCGGATACACTAACGGTGTTTCCTGCGCGCACGGCGCGCGAATAGCCCACAATCGGCTCCCAAGGTGTCCCGCTCGAAATATTTTTCCGCTCCATCCGGTGGCTCCTTCGCTATGGGATTCAGCGGCGGGTTGAAGCCGCATGCTAAACTGAGTATGACACGAGGTTGTGCTGGAGCTTAACGCACCACTGCTGCTAGGAAAGCCGGGAAAGTACATTTCATGCGCTGCAATAATATTCTGGATGCCATCGGCCGCACGCCGCTCGTGCGACTCAATCGCATTAACCATGGCCTCAAGCCGCAGATTTACGTCAAGGCCGACTACATCAATCCCGGCGGCTCGGTGAAAGACCGCATCGGCGTCACCATGATTGATGATGCGGAAAAGCGCGGTCTGCTTAGGCCCGGCGGCACGATCATTGAAGGCACTTCGGGCAACACCGGCATGGGGCTGGCGCTGGTCGCGGCCGTTCGCGGCTATAAAATGGTTTTCACGATTACCGACAAGCAGTCCAAAGAAAAGGTCGATCTGCTGAAGGCCCTCGGCGCGGAAGTCATCGTTTGCCCCACTGCTGTCGAACCCGAAGACCCGCGCAGCTATTATTCCGTTGCCAAAAAACTTGCACGCGAAATTCCCAACTCGTTCTACCCAAATCAGTACGACAATCCAATGAATCCTGCCGCGCACTACCAGACCACCGGACCAGAACTTTGGGAAGACACGGAAGGGAAAATTACGCATTTCGTCTGCGGCATGGGAACAGGTGGCACCATCAGCGGCGCTGGAAAATATCTTAAAGAAAAGAATCCCGCGATCCAGATCGTCGGCGTTGATCCGGAAGGTTCCCTTTACTACGACTTTCACAGAACGGGGCAGGTGGGGAAGGCCCGCACGTATGTTGTGGAAGGAATCGGCGAAGATTTTTTTCCGACCACGATGGACATGAAAATTCTCGACGACGTGATTCAAGTGAACGACGAAGAATGCTTCGTGGTCGCGCGACGCCTCGTCAAGCAGGAAGGCATTTTCACGGGTGGCAGCGGCGGCGGATGTCTCTCCGCTGCGTTACGACTGGCGAAGAATCTTGACGACAAAGCCCTGATCGTCGCTTTCATGCCAGACACCGGAATGCGTTATCTTAGCAAAGTTTATAATGAAGAGTGGATGCGCGAGCGCGGCTATGTGGATTCCGCGGTAGCGCTTACCGCCGGCGAGGTTGTGAACGCCAAGCACAAAACGGGTAAGGTCCGCGAGCTCGTCATCGTGCGGCCGTATCAAACCGTTTTTCACGCGCTAAAGACGATGCAGGAGCAGGACATCTCGCAGATCCCTGTGTTCGAGGAAAGCATTCCCATCGGCACTGTTTATGAAGATCAGATTTTGACACTTGCGTTACAAGGAAAAGACCTGCGGAAGCTCGTTGTGCGCGAAGTCATGAGCAAGCCGCTGCCAAAAATTCCCAAAACCGCTCCGGTCGAACGCGTTACATATATTCTCAGCCACGAAAATCCCGCGGTGTTTGTAGAGATGGACGGAACACGCTTCGAAATTCTGACCAAGTACGATTTGATGAGTACTGTCGCAAGTCTGATGGAGCAAAAGCGCTGAACGCTTCGCAGCTTCACCCCAAATTTATTTTCCAGGCGGATCGATCGTGAAGATTTTCGATTTTAACGAGAGGCTAAAAGACGCAATTCTGATCGCCGATGGTGCGATGGGTTCCATGCTGCACGAAGCGGTTGGACCGCAGCGCTGCTTCGATGAGCTGAATTCCACTGAACCTGAAGCGGTTTTCCGTGTCCACCAGGCTTACATCGAGGCTGGCGCGCAAATCATCGAAACCAACACGTTTGGTGCAAACCGATTCAAGCTTGCGCCCTTAGGTCTTGGCGAAGAAGTTCAGCGCCTCAACTCGCGAGGAGTCAAAATCGCCCGGGAAGCCCGTGAAGCTGCCGCTCGAGAAGTTTTAATTGGCGGATCGATTGGTCCGCTTGGACTGGGCGTGCAGGCACGGCACCCCGAGCCTGAGGAGATCGTCTCGTTCTTTCTGGAACAGGCTCAGGCGCTCGAAGAACGCGGCGTCGATCTCTTTATTCTGGAAACCTTCACGTACATCGAGGAAATTCTTCACGCTATTGACGCCATCCGGTCATTCTCTGGGCTACCGATCATCGCGCAACTCACCTATGCCGAAGAAGGCACGGCGTACGGCGATCTGCACCCCTCGGAAGCCGCTGCGCAACTCAAAAATAAAGACGTCCAGGTAATCGGAGCGAATTGCACTCTGGGACCTCAGTCGCTTCTCCCGATCATTCGGGAACTTACTTCTGTGGACGACCTTCGCGTCAGCGCCATGCCCAATGCTGGATTCCCCAAGCGCGAAGGTGACCGGATCGTTTATCCAAAATCTTCACCGGAATATTTCGCGTTGTTTGCGCGGGAAGCCGCCGCGGCCGGCGTCCGCATTCTTGGCGGTTGTTGCGGCACAACGCCTGCGCACATTCGTGCCATGGCCGAGGCTGTTAAATCGCTCCGGCCTTTGAAAGTCCACGCATCCGCGATCGCAGTTGAAGCGGTCGCGAAGCCCGCCCGGTTGCTCGAACGCGCTCCTGAAAGCAAACTGTGGAAAAATATTCAGGCCGGAAAGTTTCAGGTCAGCGTGGAAATTGATCCGCCGAAGGGCATTGCGCTCGACCGCGTTTACGAGCAAGTGGAAAAAATTATGTCATGCGGCAAAGTCGACGCCATTGATATCAACTCCGGCGCGATGGCCCGCGTTGGCATGGACGCTCTCATTGTCGCCGGTGCGCTTGAAGCGCGGGGCGTCGAAACGATCCCGCACCTCACCACGCGCGATCAGAACATCATTGGATTGCAAGCCGCTCTGCTGGGCGCTTGGACTGTTGGGTGCGTTCGAAATGTTCTTGCCATAACCGGCGATCCGCCGTCGGTTGGGGATTACCCTGAAACCAGCGGGGTTTATGAAGTCGATTCCGTGGGACTTGTCAAAGTGCTTCATCGCCTGAATCAGGGCACGGACTGGTCGGGCAAGACGCTCGGGGGCGCAACCAATTTCACGATCGGCGTTGCCGTCAATCCCGTTGCGGATAATCTGGACGAAGAGATTGCCCGCTTCGTTTCCAAAATCGAAGCGGGCGCGCACTTTGCGATGACTCAACCGATTTTTGATCCTGAACACTGGTACACGTTTCGGAAAAAACTTGGTGGCAAATCTCCCATCCCAGTTTTGATCGGCATTTGGCCGCTCAACAGTTACAAGCAAGCTCTGCGGCTCAACAATGAAGTCCCCGGAATTGTGATACCGGAGTCGCTCCTCAAATCTCTCGAGTCCGCCGGAACAGCCGCTCGCGAACGCGGGTTCCAGGTCGCCCGCGAAATGCTCGTCTGGTCCCGCACGGAGCTTGCCGGCGCCTACCTCATTCCGCCCTTCAAGCGTTACGAAGAAATCCTGGAAATTCTGTAGGGAATTCGTCGCCGCCTTTTGTGTCCCCGCCGTATATCACACGAAGCTTGCAAGCACCCAACCGCCAAGAGTAATAATTAGGGAAGCGATCGGCGCCCAGACGATTTTGACGGGAGAACTTTCGCGATGAGCGCGCTCCTTCAACACACGGCACGGCAGCTTTTCTTTTCCTCACTTCGCAAATTGCAGGACGGGTATCTGGAACTCGTGTGCCCGGACGAGACCTACACGTTTGGAGATCCCGCATCAGAGCTCCGGGCAATGGCTGTGATTCATGACCAGCGTTTTTTTGTACGTGCAATCACGGGAGCGGATGTCGGAATGGGTGAATCGTTCATGGCTGGCGACTGGACGTCGCCGGACCTTGTGTCAGTTGTGCGGCTGGCGGTCCGCAATATGCGGCTGCTCGATTCCGGGCATTCGCTGGCGTCTTCTGTGCCCAGTTTCCTGTCGCGGATGCGCCACCGCTTGCATGCGAATTCTCTTCGTGGAAGCAGGAACAACATTCACCATCACTACGACCTGGGCAATGACTTTTATGCTCTCTTTTTGGACCAACGGATGCTCTACTCTTGCGGGTTGTTCCTCAGCGAAAGCGATTCGCTCGAAACTGCGCAGCTGCATAAACTGGATTTGATCTGCCGCAAATTGCAGCTCCAGCCGGGTGACCGGGTATTGGAAATCGGCTGCGGTTGGGGAGCTTTTGCGATCTACGCTGCGCAGCGTTACGACGTTCATGTAACCGGGCTGACGTTAAGCCCAGCGCAGCACGAGTTCGCAACGCGTCTCGTTAACGAATCCAGTTTTCGAACCGGCTCGGTACGAATTTTGCTGGAAGACTATCGAAAGACCTCTGGTGTATACGACAAGATCGTGAGCATCGAGATGTTCGAAGCCGTCGGCATTAAACGCTACGATGAGTTCTTCGCCGCATGTGATCGATTGCTGACGCCAGAGGGCATGATGATGTTGCAGACGATCACCTTGCTCGACCAGGAGCTTGCTTCTTATCGCAAACGAGTGGATTGGATTCAGTCGTACATTTTTCCCGGCAGCGAACTGGCTTCTCTGGCGGAAATCCATCAGTCGCTTGCGCGCTCGACGCGAATCTCGCCTGTGCAGATGGAGAATTTCGGACTGCACTACGCAAACACGCTCGCCAGCTGGAGGGAACGCTTCTTTCAAAATCTGGAACAGGTCCAGCACCTCGGATTTGACTCTCGCTTTCAGCGTATGTGGGATTTCTATCTGGCGTGGTGCGAAGGAGCTTTTCTCGAGCGTTACATTAACGTTGCACAGATCCTACTTGCAAAAAACGGCAGGCAACGGCCGTTGTCGGGCGATCCAGTGAGAGTCACAAAACCGTTGGCCCGTAATGCCGCGGTTTGACCGGATTTCGCTTCCAACGCCGGTCGTACACAAATTTGTGGGTACAAATAAGAATCAGCAAATAAAAAGGGGCGCTGGAGTCAGCGCCCCTTAGAAACTTCAGGCCAAGAATCTTAACTAGCTTTGCGGCGACGAATGGCGCCCAAAGCAACGCCGCCCACGCCTAAAAGAATCAGCGAGGCCGGCTCCGGAGTTGGAATCGAGTCGCCCGGAGGATCGACAATGGTAAGCGTATATTTGAAGGGACCGCCCGTCCAGCTATTGTAGTCGCCAATTGCGAAAGTGCCGGTGTTCAGCGTGACGGTTCCGTCGGAATTCCAAGTGAACAGCCCAGGGACGGCGAGTTGAATTTCGCGTGTCCGGCTCCCAGCAGCCCAATAGTTCGTGTAATTGTTATAACCAACGGGGCCAAGCTGAACCGTTGCCCAAGTATAGGCGCCACCGTTCCAGGTCCCTGTGACATTTTGGATGTTGATCCCGTTCCACACCACGCTCGATGGGGTCAGAACGGTTGGGAGCGTAAACTTGATATCGAGGCCGCCCGGGGCCGTGATCTCGTAAGTGTTGAACGTGTCGGCTTTTGACGACTGAGCGAACAGAAGAGCGACAACCAGGAGCATCCCCGCAACGGAAAAGTACTTACGCATAGTTTCCCCTTGGATGTCTCTCGATGGCCAGCCTGCGGAGTGAACTGGACAACGGAGAGAACTGTACTCTCGTACAGGGCTAGTATGAGCACTTGTCATTCCAAAGTGGTGTAGTTTAACAGTCTTTGTTTTCAATGTGTTAGAGATTTGGAGGGTTTGGACGGCAGAAACGTTTTCCAAATGCGAGTCACGTTTTTGCCACCTGAAATTGAGGGTAACTGCACTAAGGCTCAGTGGCTTAGCGTGTGTTTCCGGTACGGAAATCAGGGTGTCTGCTTTTGTGCACTGGTGTGATCATGAATGATCCGCCATCCCGTAGGGAATCTACGAAAAACCAGAGTGAAAACTCCTCCGGCATCTCCTGCAGCTCGTTTCAGGTGCCAATGACCTAACACCAGGGCGGCATCAGGCGCCAGAATACGAATTTCTAGTCCAGAAAAGTCCAGCTCTCCCATAGCCGCCCGGTCCGGATAGCTCTTTCGGTACCTGTCGAGGAGCCCAGCGTAGCCGCGCACGATCCCGTCACCGCCCGAGAAAGTCAATTCCGGCGAGTTCCAGTAGCCTTCAAGAAAGGCCGGGATGTCACCGCGATTCCAGGCAGCCTGCTGCGTGGCTAAAACGGCGCGTATGGCTTCTGATTGCTCGTCAAGCGCGGCTGATGGAATGGTCGCTGCCGTCCTGTTTCCCGCTTGGGCCATCAGACCACAGGGATCAGCCACGCCGAGAGCGCAGCCCATAACCGTAACCGCCAAGATCGAACGAGTCGTGCTTCGCATTCTGCCTCCGGCCGAGCGCGTCCGCCAGGCGGTTTCGATACGCCCTCAAGGACCAGACTGATAGTACCTCGGAGCTATGGTGCGGTGCGCGTGCTGACGACAAAATGCTTCCAGAGGCTAGTGATGTTCTCCGCTATGCTACTTGCGATCTCGATTGTTGCCCTCGCGCAGTTCGCCCTGTACTACTGGCGGGCGGTAGTCGCCGGAGTCGCCGCCGAGCCCGTGTCCGGGCAGGTTCTGGCAGCCGCCCGCGTCGACACAGGGATACTGCGTGGCGACGATTATCACTCTCTTGCCGAGCTCCACAAATTGACTCCGGATCTTCGCGCGCGCCGTTCCGGCCTGGGCTTGGTTCCGCTGTACTTCAAAATCATCCAGGCCATAGGGGCACTGGCATCGGGTCGCATGACGGCTCTGGCCGATTGGGCCGAGAGCGAGCGGGTCCTCTGCGCACGCTACGCTGCAGTGCAGGTTGACCGGCGGCTTCAGGCAAACCTGGCGCTAGCGGCGTCGATTCGCTCCTGCTAGGTACATGCCTTCATTCGCGGACGCTTGTTTTCACTCCGGGCCGCGAATGGGTTGACAACCCTCTTCCGATGGATGGTGAAGGCTCGGGACACTAATACGCCCAGCGGAGCAACACGCTTCCGGTGGTGTATCCCGCGCCGACCGCCATGAGTAGCACCAAGTCTCCCTTTTTCAGTTTTTGTTGATCGACGGCGTCGCGCAAGCCAAGCGGAATCGTCCCGCCAGTGGTGTTGCCGTAGCGGTCGATGTTGACCATGACCCTTTCGTCTGGGAGCCTCAGACGCTCCTGCATGGCGCGGATGATGCGGAGATTCGCCTGGTGCGGCACGACCAGCGCAATGTCCTCGCTCTTCAGTCCGTTGCGTTCCACCATGTGTGCAGCGAGTTCCGCCATCCGGCGCACGGCGTACTTGAATACCGCTGAACCTTCCTGGTGTACGTAGTGCATTTTCTTGTCGACGGTTTCATGCGTAGGCGGATTCAACGACCCGCCGCCGGGCATGTAGAGATACTGACCACCAGATCCGTCCACATCATGCTCAAAATCCAGAATGCCTTCGCCGTCGGCGGCCGGTTCGAGCAAAACCGCGCCTGCTCCGTCGCCAAACAGCACGCATGTGGCGCGATCCTCGTAGTTCAGTATCGAAGTCATGGCATCGCTGCCAATAGCAAGCACTTTCCTGTGCGCACCGGAGCCGACAAACTGCGCGCCGACGGTAAGCGCATACGCGAAGCCCGAACACGCAGCGGAAAGATCGAAACCCCAGGCTCGTTTGGCGCCAATGCGGTCCTGCACCAGGCAGGCTGTTGCGGGGAAAAGCATGTCTGGCGTAACGCTTGCCACAATAATCATGTCGATTTCCGCTGGATCAGTGTTTGTGTTTGCCAGGACTTGCCTTGCCGCTTCGGTCGCCATGTGAGAGGACGCCATACCTTTGTCGACCACGTGCCGTTCGCGAATACCTGTACGCGTGCGGATCCATTCATCATTCGTGTCCACAATTTTTTCCAGGTCCGCGTTCGTCATGATGCGCGGCGGCAGGTAGCCTGCCACACCTGTAATCTTCGCTGCGATGCGATGCGACATAAATCTCCTTGCAGACGGGTCTCAGGGTTGTACTTAAACCCCTGACATGACATGGGTCTCATTGTTTGTACTACAAATACGGATCTCAAGGTTTGTACTTACAAACCCCGGCATTGGTACGTTGCACAAAAGAAATTGAAGTTTATGCGATGCCACGCGTCGGGCACAAGTTATGCGCGCGACGCGCCTTTACCCAGCCTCAAAACCGGAAGAGATAGCTCAACTTTACGAAAAACAACTGACTGGTGCGGTTGGCGGGGCTGCCTTGAAATGTTACCGCTGGAGTCGGCAGTGACTCGTCGAGCCGCAAATTGCTCAGACCGTTGTTGTAACCGACATAAAGCGCGGTGCCCGGATGGAGCAAGTACGTCATCAACACATCGGTAGTGAATTGCTTGGTTGCGGGAAATGGTCCGCCGGGGTAGCTGCCGAGGTTGGTCTGGATGTTGAGCAGTTGATCGTTCGCGAGCGTTGCGTCGTAGTCAAGAATTACGCGAAGAGACAATTCCTTCGTGAATTGGTAATTCACCTTCGTTCGGAACAGATAGTTGTTGAAAATGGAATGCCCCGGCGCAAAGTTCGCGGGTGTCGATGCAGCTCGAGTGCCCAGTCGGTAGTAAATTCCTGTTTCGTCCACCCGGAAACGTGCCGAGGGCCGCACGGTAAACCCAAGCGTCGCGCGCTTTACATTTCCCAGAAATGGGTCGAGCGTGCCCCCTGGAAAATAATTTTCACCGACACCGCTAGTGAATCGTCCGGTTAATGTGAGCCATTTATAGAGCGCGGAGGTGCCGTAGATCGAAGTACTGTGCTTCCGGAAAGGAATATTTGCGAATAGCTCGTAAGCTTCTCCACGACTGACGGTAAATGTGGAATTGCGCGTAAGATCTAACTGCAGGCCTACGGCCGCTTGCCAGTCCTCGAGGACATCATTGTGATCCCAATCGATCGTTTCGCTTGCAACCGGGCCAAAATCCACGACGGGATGAAGCTTGGGACGCCAAAGATAGCTTGCCAGTGAATAGCTCTGACGAATGTCGACCCGTGGAACAAAACCGAGCTCGGCACAAAAGCCGGACGAAAAATCATTGTATTCGCTGAGAAAGTAAAATTTGCGGCCGGTGTAGGAAATATCCGCGTACAGGCTGTTGCCTCGCTGCGAAGATGCGTTGGATGGCGTCACAACATTTTGCACCGGCACAGTAAATTGCTGGCATAACTGCGGCAGATTCAAATCCTGCCGCGTCCAACTGTGCGAAGCCTGAAAATCGGCTACCCAGTTCGGCGAAAATTTCAAACGCGCGTCAAGCGACACAATACGGTTGCTGGTATCGGCAAAATCGCGGCTTGAGGCAAAAGCGCCGATGTAGGATTGCTTGCCGAATTCGCGGGCGATGCGCACCACGCCGTCAAGAGCGCGAGTGTCGTAGACGCTGGCTGGAGCTTGACCCTCGCCAGGGTGACGGTCATCAATCACGAGCGCACCCAGAATCCAGTCTCCGGCTTTTCCCGTCATGCGCGCGCCAAACTGCGGGTCGGCAACCTGGCGGGAGAAAAACAAGTTCACCGGAGTCTGAAAAAAGCCTGCGTTCTCGATAAAGAACGGACGCTTTTCCGGGAACAGAACTGCGAAGCGCTGGTTCACGGTAACTTGCGGGTCGTCGGTCTCCACCTGACTGAAATCGGGATTCAGCGTGATGTCGAAGGTAAGAGCGTCCTTGGCCACAAACTTCGCGTCCAGCCCGGCCCGGTGTTCGAAAGCGTTCTGATAAGAAGGCGGAGGCCCGGCCGAAGTCAAAGCCGGCTGATTCAAAAAGTGGTCACCGGCGAGCAGCCCGTACGGAATGATTTGCATGTTGCGCCCCGGCGATACGTGCTCCAGGCCACCCACTGGCTCGAATTGTTGCGTGATCCCCTCAACGCGTTGTGTGATGTATGGCCAGTAGTCATATTCGCTTTTGCGCAGGACCACGCGGTAGAGCGCGATGCCCCAGGTCTGTTCAGGCACATGCGAAAAACGCAGGCTCTTAAAGGGAATGGAAAACCACACCATGTAGCCGTCCGGCGTTACGCGGCCTTCGTTATTCCAAAGCGTGTCAAAACTGAAATCGTAGGTCTGACCCTCGGTGTAGATGGCATCGGACTGGATTCCGAGTGGATTCGAATAGAACACGTAGGCCCGATGGTGATCGCGAAAAGTGTCCAGTAAAACGCCCACGCCGTCGTCTTGATCAACATCCTCGCGTTTTGAAAGATGCGCGCGCACCTGACCGCCATCGTGGCACACAAAAACCACGTAGAGATTTTTGTCATCATAGGAGAGATAGGCGGCTGTCTTTTCCGTGGCTGCGTTCCCGTCGCCGGGAACATATTGTCGAAAGTCGTCGACGACCAGTTCGGCTTCGCGCGGTCGGCTTACGAGGAAATCCTCAAGTTTCGGAGCTTTGCTCACCCTCGGTATGCGCGCAAGCGGAATTGTTGCCCTGCCAGGAGGGGGAGGAGAGGGCTTTTGCGCCATCCCCACCTTTGCAAAGCACAAGAGCACACACCCAAGATAAAAGGTCCGACGACAGGGCCCCATGCGGTGTAATGCTTATATATTGCCGGAGAAAATCCTGCAACCGCGAAGTCGTACTGTTGGTTTTTGATTAACCTTGTGAGGGCAGAATTTCATAACGCCAGGTCAGTTCGGCGCTCTTCTTTAAGGTTGCGGATACTGAACAATACTTTTCTTCGCTTAGCTCGATCGCCTGTTTGACTCCACTGTCTTCCAATTTACCGCCGAGACGGAAAAGAATTTCGAGCTTGGTCCACACGTGAGGTGGCTCTGCCGCGCGTTCGCCCGAACAAATTACCTCGAGAGACACAAGTTTCTGCCGTTTCTTCTCGAGGATGATAACAATGTCGGTCGCCGTGCACGCGCCCAAGGCCATCAGCAGCAATTCCATTGCTCCTGGTCCGGTGTTAGAACTGCGATCAGAGTCCATTGCTAATGTATGTCCCGATGGACTTAGGGCAATGAACTTCTGTTCGCCGGTCCATCGAACGGTTGCCGTTTGCATCTCGCCCTCCTGCCTATTCAGGGTATCAGCCCTGTACCGGATGATGGCGATTGTCTGGTCGGTTGCCAGACGCTATAGGCCGCCGGCGACGGTACGGTTCGCATCGCTGTCCAGTGTTAGCTATTCCGGCCTTGTGTTAAGGATGCAACTTCGATGATGGGATTGGCTTGTTGCCGCATCACGCGAACGAAAATTTCCACGATGCGCGCGTCAAACTGGGCGTTGGCGCAGCGCTCCAATTCCGCCAGCGCTTCTTCCGCCGAACGGCCCTTCTTGTATGTGCGGTCGCTGGTGATGGTGTCGTAGGCGTCCGCAACAGCGACAATACGCGCACCCAACGGAATCTGCTCCGCGCGTAGCGCTTCCGGATAACCAGAGCCATCGAAATATTCATGATGATGATGAACCATCTCACGAATCCGGGCGAGAGGCTTCAACGGTTCCAGGATCTTTGCGCCAAAAACCACGTGCGACTTCATGGTTTCCCACTCGTCGGGATTCAAGGGCCCGGACTTGTTCAGGATCTGCTCCGGAATTCCAACCTTGCCGATATCGTGCAGCACTGCGCCCAGCCGGATCTCGTCGATCTCGGCATCACTCATCTCCATGGCTTCCGCGATCAGCGCCGCGTAGGCAGACACTTTCTGCGAATGTCCCTGTGTGTAGTGATCTTTGGCGTCGATGGCGAACGCCAGCGAAGTTACCGTGTCCAGAACGGCCTGTGGCAATGCCTGCGGTCCCGCGTCCTCCGGAACTTCCTGGGCCACGGTCACCCCGTTTCCGGCTTCCGTCGCAGCAAGAGATTCCGTGAACTGTTTGAGCCGCTGGTAAATCTCTTCGAATGCATCCGGGCCAGTGGCGAACAACCGTTTGAGCGTCACACCGAGGTACGCTTCCAGCACGTCTTTTTTCCATTTTTTTGCTTCGCCGGGATCGAAGTGGTCAGCGGTTGAGACGGCGTTTCCGCCCTGGTGTTTCGACAGGTACATCGAAGCATCCGCCACCTGGATCAATTCTTGCGGCGAAGATCCGTGCAACGGATAGCACGCGATGCCGAAGCTGGCGGAAACATTTTTTTCGCGCAAGAGGTTGTCCGCGCACACCCAGCTGCGGAGTTTCGATGCAAGTTGCCTCGCCTGCTCCATCGAAGTTTCCGGCATCAGGATTACAAATTCGTCGCCGCCGTACCGCGCCACGACATCCGAACGCCTGCAATTCGCTTCCAGAATGTGCCCGACGCGCTGTAGAACCAGGTCGCCTTCCAGATGGCCGTAAAAATCATTCACAAATTTGAAACGGTCCAAATCCATCAGCACCAGCGCAAACGCTCGGCCGGCGCGCGTCGAACGCTTCCATTCCGCGGAGAGCGCTTCCATAAAGAACCGGTGCGTCTTCACGCCAGTAAGACCGTCCGTGATGGCCTGTTCTTGCGCTTTCTGGAAAGTCAGCGCATTGTGCAGAGCGCCCGCGATCAGATCGGCAAGCGTGCCGAGAAGCAATATTTCTTCCGCGGTGAAATCGATATCCTGCGTGGATTCAACGTAGAGCACTCCATGCAGCTGCTCGGCAAAAAAGATCGGCAGGCCAATCGCAGAGGAGGTGTCCGCCATCATTGGTTTCAGCGCCGCATCGCCTGCTTGAGCCGAATGGAATGAAGCCATATTTCCGTTTCGCGCCACATTTCCTACGAGCCCCGTGCCCAGCGGAATGCGCTGCCCAAGGGCTCCGCGGCGTTTTCCGGCTTCCGCCTGAATTACGAGTTCGCGTGTTGAATATTCGAGCACGGCAATTCCGATGTGGTCGTATGTGAGCCCGGTCTCCAGTTCTTCCGTCATTTTCGCCAGCATTTCATCGGGATTCAGTGTTCCGATGGCGTGTCGCGAAATCGTATTCAGCAGCGTCAGATGGCGCGCTTTTGTGCGCTCTTCCTGGAAGAGCCTTGCATTCTCAATCGCAATACTCGCCTCGCTTGCCAGCACTCTCAGCAATTCCAGGTGGCCTTCATCAAATGCCTTGTCCTGATCGGAGAACACCGCCATCGCGCCAATTGCGCGGTCGTACGCCACGAGCGGAACGCCGCAGAAGCAGCCCTGGCCGCGGAGCGGTTCAACACCAAGCTTTCGCGCTTCTTCGACGAAATTGTCGCGGATCAAAACTGGCTGCCTCGTGCGAATCACATATTCAGTCAGGAAATTTCCCGCTGGACGCGCACGCCGCGGGATTCGAGCGCCATCGATGATTTCCAGATCGAAATGCATTTTGTCGCGAACGGTATCGAGCGAGGCGATGTAAAAATTTTCCACGTCGAACAAGCGCCGCAACTCCTCCCAGATCTTGCGAAGCAAATCTTCTTTGTATAGCGTTGAGCTGAGCGCACGGCCGATTTCGTTTAGCACGTGCAATTCTTCCGAGCGCCGCGAAGTCTGCTGGATGAGCAGGCTGTTTTCGACGGCCATCCCGATCTGGTGTCCCAGCGCAAGCAGCAGTCTCAGCTCCGCGGGAGTGAAGCGCCGCGCATCCGGCGAGCCCAGCAACAATACGCCAAAGGCCTGCTCCTTGGCCTGAAGGCTGATGGCCACCACGCTGCGTAGACGCTGCTCCAACGCAAGCTGGCGGAACCTGCGAATCTGACCTTCTTTTTCCAGCGCCATCAACGAATCGTCGCGCAAGTCGCGGAATCCCATTAGGCCGCCCAGGCGAGAGACCAACGTCACCAGGTAATCGTCGAGTCCTTCTTCCTGCGCAACGCGGCAAAATTCATCTTTCAATCCGACAGCGACTACCGATGTCGGTCCCTGCGGATCGCCATGATTCAAAAACAGTGCGCCAGCCGGCAAACGAACCACGCCCAAAACGCGGTCCAGCGCTTGCGACAACATACGGTGAATCTCTCCGCCCGCAAAACCGGAGGCCGCAAGATTCAGGTTCGATAGCGCCAGCATGTTGCGCTCGATGCGGCGCTTTTCTTCTTCGTAAAGCGCCATGACCATCAGCATCGCCGCGAACGTTGCGGGCAGCGCGGAAACCGGATCGAGGGTTACGTTCAACGAAGCCATCTGGCGCTGGAAGATATGGAAAACCAGTCCCAGTGCGGCCCATGCGAAAAACACTGCGGCGAGCAGCCAGTCCGCCAGTGTTTCCTGCAGTCTGCTTTCTACCCAGAATTCCACGCCAACGGCGGAATAGATGGCGAAGGCCGAAAAGATAACCGGGAAGGGAAACAGCCCCAGAGCGCTGGCAATCGTCCAAACCACGACAAACGCAGCTGCGCCGATTGCCACACCGAACAAGAGCGACCTGTGAGCATATTGCCGCGCCCCGAGGAAAAAGAAAATTCCCGCGCAGGCGAAGAGTCCCTGGCCAACGGAAGTTTGAACAGCTGACGCGCCCAAGCCGCCGCCCAGTGCCGTACCCAAATAATGCAATGCCAGCAAGCTCCAGCCCCCCGTCCAATAGAGCAGGTATGTCTGGCGTTTCAGGTTGTAAATGTAAGCGAAATAGCCGGCCACAAGCGCTGTGGCCACCAACATCGCTAACGATATAAGACTGAGATTGATCAACGACTTTTCGCTTCCCCGTCTTGATTGCGGACGGCTACGCCAGATTCGCGGTTTCACGCGAACCAGCGTGTGCAGTACGGTAGAGTTTTCAAACGCGTTCGAGGACCAGCGTGTGAATCCGTGCCCGACCGATTCCTGCACAAAACAAAGTACTTGCGATTATGAGTCAGGCAAATTTCCCTGCGCAAGCGTACCGGAGTACTGGTTGCTTAAACGATAGTAGGCGTTTCCCCGCCACCGGCCTAGTCGACAGGCACTGCCACAGGGTTGGACGCTCTTCGGGCCATCCATTACACTGTTGTATTACACTTCTTGAAAAGGCCAAGAAACCGTACATGTGCGATCCTTCAGGCAGTCCAAAGGCAGGGATTCGCGTGCGCTTCGCCCCCTCGCCCACTGGTTATCTCCACGTAGGCGGCGCTCGCACGGCCCTCTTTAACTGGCTTTTCGCGCGAGGCCGGGGCGGCACCCTGGTTCTGCGCGTTGAGGACACCGATGTCGAGCGCAACAAGCCCGAACTGGTCAACGGGATTCTGGAAGGCCTGAAGTGGTTGGGCGTCGATTGGGATGAAGGCCCGGTTTACCAGTCACAGCGTAGCGCTTTGTACCTCGCAGCCGCTAAGAAGTGCCTCGCAAACGGTAGCGCGTTTCTCTGCTATTGCGCGGCAGAAAGGTATGTCGGCGGCGACCACGTCGAAGTCGGCGCCGAAACTGCCAAGGTTCGCCGCGTCACCCGCTGTTCGTGCCGTGACGGCAAGCCCTCCGCTTCCGATGTTAAGCCTGCCGTGCGTTTCAAAGTACCGATCGGTGGCACAACAAAATTTCTCGACGCCGTCTTTGGCGAGCGCGAATTTTCGAACGACGAAATCGAAGACTTCGTTCTGCTGCGCTCTGGCAAGGGCGACGAAGAATTTGGCCAGGCCATGTACCAGATGAGTGTCGTTGTAGATGACATCGATATGCGCATTACGCACGTCATTCGCGGCGCGGACCACATTTCCAACACGCCGAAGCAGGTGTTACTTTACCGCGCGCTGGGCGCTGCGATTCCGATCTTCGCGCACGTACCGCTGATTCTTGGCGCGGACAAGTCGCGCCTCTCAAAACGCCACGGCGCGACTGACGTCAACATGTACCGCACCGAAGGTTTTCTGCCGGAGGCCTTTCGCAACTTCCTTGCGCTGCTCGGATGGGCGCCGGGAGGCGACGAAGAATTCCTGCGCACCAGCCAGTTGCTCGAAAAATTTTCATTGGAAGGCGTCAGCCGCACCAACGCCGTTTTCGATCGTCCCAAACTCGAATGGTTCAACACGCAGTACCTGCAGGAGCTGCCGATTGATGAGCTTTTGCCCGAAGTGGAAGCTCAGTTGAGACGCAGTGGCTTATGGAAAGACGAATGGGCCGCAGGCGCCGGACGTGAGTGGTTTTCAAAAACCGTTGATCTGCTGCGCCCGCGCGTTCGGCTGCTTCCCGACTTTGCGTCCTGGTCGCGGGCATTTTTCACCGACGAGTTCGAGCGTGATCCGGCTGCAAAAGAAAAATTCTGGAAAGAGCCCGCCAAAATTAAGGAAATGCTTCTAAGGACCGCGGACGCCCTTGCCGCACTTACGGAATGGAGCCACGACCCGTGCGATCACGCGACCCGCGCCGTTGCTGAAGCCGCCGGCGTGAAGGCTGGTCTGCTCATCAACGCGATCCGCGTCGCCATCGTTGGACAGGCCGTCGCGCCGCCGCTCTTTGACACCATGGTCGTCCTCGGACAGGAGCGCGTTGTGCGCCGCCTTCGCGAGGCGGTTGCTGAACTCGGCTAGTTTTCTTTTGGCACGGAGGTACGTATGGCGGCTTCACGGCGCGAATTTGTGAGTAAGCTGCTGGCCGCTCCTCTGGCAATTTCGGATTCAAAACTTTTCCACGCATTTGAATTTTCAACTGACAACGACCTGCAGCAGCGCCTCGCAACAGATCCCCTTCGCCCGCAGTTCCATCTCCTACCCGCAAAAAATTGGATGAACGATCCCAACGGCCCAATTTTCTGGAACGACATGTACCACATGTTTTTCCAGTACAACCCGAATGCCGCTGTGTGGGGCGACATGCACTGGGCGCACGCGGTCAGTCCGGACATGATTCATTGGCGCCATTTACCAATTGCACTTGCGCCTACGCTTGGCTGGGCTGATGCCGACGGGTGCTTCACGGGAAGCGCGGTCGATGATCGTGGGACCGCAAGCATCGTCTACACTGGAGTCAAATCCTCCACGCCTGAAATGGCCACGCTGCGCGATGGCACGCATACCTTCCGCGAAGTGCAATGCTTGGCCACCTCTACCGACCCGCAGCTTCGCACTTGGACCAAATGGAAAAATCCAATCATCGAACCGCCCGCTGATCCGTTGCTCGCCGGTTTTCGCGATCCGTTTCTTTGGCGGGATCGCGACGTCTGGTATCTCGGTGTCGGTTCCGGTATTCGCAAGCAGGGTGGGCGCGTTCTGCTCTACCGTTCGAAAAATCTGCGGCAGTGGGAATACCTGCATCCTCTCGTTTCCGGAGCGTGGATTGGGCGCGAAAACACGAATCCCGTGGACTCCGGCGAAATGTGGGAATGTCCGGACTTTTTTCCGCTTGGCTTGAAACACGTCCTGCTTTATTCGACCGCAGGAAAAGTGATCTGGGAAACAGGCGATCTGGATCCGAAAGATCTGGTATTTCATTCTTTGCGCCGCGGAGTGCTTGACCACGGCGCTTACTACGCTCAGAAAACGCAGCTTGACGCTAAGGGGAACCGCATCCTTTGGGGATGGATTCCGGAAACCCGGCCGGAAGCAGCCTTGAGAGCCGCTGGCTGGGCCGGATGCATGGCTCTTCCGCGGGTTCTTACGCTGAATCTGCAGAATGATCTAGAGATGCGCGTCGCGCCTGCGGCTCAGTCGCTTCGCGAACGGAAACTCGCCACGGTCGGGTCGCAAGCTTCTTCAGAAGTTCGTTCGGGCACAATTCGTTCGCTCGCAATTCAGAATCTCGCCGGAGAATTGCTATGGAAGACGGGGCCGGAGCCATCGTCTCTGATGATTCGAGATTCAGTGGGACCTTGGTGGTCCGTGAAGGTCTCGCAGTCCGGAACGAACACCATCCTACATGTAAATGAAAAGGCCATCGAGCTTCGAGCGAAGTCGGCTAACGAAATTAAATTTCACCTTTTTCTGGACGCTTCTGTCGCCGAATTCTTTTGCAACGACCTGCACGTCGTTACCTCTCGTATTTACCGCAAACCCTCGGGACCTCTTCACATCCAAATAAACGATTCTGATTTGGGCGGGCTCAAGGCGTTAGAAGCCTGGCAGTTAAGTCCAATCTCTGCTGACCGTCTGACTACTTAGCTGCGAACAGGCGTTGCGTCTCAGTGAGCTTCCTGCTTTCCCATTTGTCTTTCGAATTTCTTGTGAAATACGGTCACACCCAAGACCGGACTCTCCTGCGTTCCCGTAATTGAAATGGGCAGTTCCGTGCCCGCGCCGTTTTTCGAGAAAAATGGGTCGATCGCTTTCAAGAAAAATGATTTTGCGCCCGTCACGGTTTGCGAGAGCTTTGCCTGCATCCGCAGGTGCCCCTGCATGTCAATCTTCTGGCCTTTGATGTCGTAGGTTCCCGCGAGCTCGACTCCCGCACCGGGCACCGAAAACGTCAACTTCGAAAAGTGAATGATGCTGTCTTTGAGGACGAAGCTGCCCTGCAAGCCGGTGATCGCGCTCCCGGCATCCTCGTCTTCCGGCTGACCTTTCGCGTGCCGGCTCAAGCTCTCCAACTTTTCGCGCACTTCCGAACTGCTCCACCGGCCGTTTGTGATCACAAAATTTCCGTCGAGCTTCATTTTGTCGATCACTTTTACTTTGCCGGGCGGCAATGACAGTTTCGCTTGGATATCCACCGGCCCGCGCAAGAAAGGTTTATCGGAATTAATCGCCAATTGCAGTATGTCTTCGATGCGTGCTTTCGGCGTGGTCACATCCAGAGTGATCTGATGACCGTTCCTTTCCGGCATGTTCACAACACTTCCGTTGGCCACGATCACGGACTGGCCCAAAACCGCATGCACGGGATGCAACAGCGTGTCGCCATTTGTGCCATCCACGGTTGCGGAGAAATCCGTATGCAACGGCACTGGTTTTCCCACTCGATCCAGCGAAAAATCCGGTGTCGTCGTTTGCCCCTCGACTTCGAGTGTGTCCAGCTGACCCTTGTACTCGCCCGTCGAAGACAAGATTCCTGCGATCCCCGGAAATGGACCCAGGTCGGCATTCTCAAATCCGTAAGTGCCAAAAACCGGCGTAGCGCCCGGATCGTCGATAATCCAGGGACCGAATTGGCCCCTCGTTGCGATCTCTCCCTTTGGCTTCGCATTCGTGAGGGTTCCGTGGAAGAAGAACGCCTTATTCGCTCCGACTTCAGTCAAAATCAGATTGTGGATTTCCCAGTCCAGCGGATATTTGCCGGGTTTATTCGAGAAAATGAGTAACTGTGCGTCGTCGCATTCAATCTCGGACACTGTCACTTGCGGGATCTTTTTATTTTGCGTTGTGGTCTGGACCGCAACCCGCTGTTCCTTGGGAGGAATGGTAATCACCATTCGGTGCAAGTGGATGCGTTGAATCCGGTGAGGTATGCGAAAAATCCCCCAGAATCCCAACTCGAAGGAAAACTTTTCAACACGGATCAGCGGCGGCGCCTCGGATTTGTTGTGGTACCGCAGTGACAGGCCCTCTCCCCTCACTCCCATCCGGGGAAATACGTTCACGTGAAAATCCTCCAGCTCAACGTCACTCTGGAATCTTTCCTCAAGTGACTGCACGATCCAGTCGCGCGTCCTCAGTTCTGCCGCGCGTTTGCGAGAGTATGCCGCTACCAGCAGAACGAGCACGAAAAGCGACACTGCAGCCGCAGCGATGCCGAGTATTTTTCTGACCTTCGAGGAATTCATGGCGAGCAGTTTCGCAGACGATCCGAAGCGTTGCTACTGTTTCCGGAACAATTCCGCGTGGCTAGGGTTTGATTCCTTCGCGGATACATGAATCACTGCATCCACCGGCAGGGTTGTCGGTGGCAGGCAGACGTCCGTGCTACAGGCCTGATAATGCAGTTTCAGCGCGATGTGTTGTTCACCCAGCGGAGCGTTTGCGTCCACAGACACGGGAAGCCGCAAGACTACTGTGTCCGTGTACACGTTCAGGGGCTTGTCTTTCGTGAAATTGAATTTGTGCAGCGCGCCTTTTGGATAGCTGACCGCGCCTGTTTTAAATCCCGTAGGCGCATCCGCTTTCAAATCCGTCGGAATCAAATAGTCGAACGTTGTCTCGCGAGCGTTCACGTGATATCCGTCGCGAATTTTCATGACCACCGCGATTTCCATTTCTCTACCACGTGCCACGGGCTCAAAGGACGCGTACGCCGCCGGTTTCACGACATCGCGTGCTGCGGGAATCTGCCCGAGAAGCCACGACGCGGAAATCAGTGTTGCCACCGCCGTCACGCAGACAATCGCTCCGCTCCGCGCGCTCACTCGCAACGTCATACCTTCACCTCGCTGCCCAGTTGCTGTGAAATCACGCGGCTCATCACCTCAAAAAGATTCTCGCCTGTTTTTTCGAGCACGAACGCATTTTTCGTTTCTGACCAGCTCAGTTTGAAGCTTGTTGAAAGCGCAGAAATCCAGATCTCGCGCACCGGCGCGTTTGGTGAAATCACGAATTTTGCCGGCGCTGGCTCCTCGAAGATCACCTCCAGCTTGCCGCTCTCACCTTCCACGTCGAATCCATACTCATCGCCGGCGTCCAGCAGACGCCTCTTCAATTCTTCAAACGCTGCCTCACTCTTCCGCTGAAACTCCCGTTCGTCCAGCGTGCCCATGAACTTATAGCGCTCCCTCGATCAACTTCGAGATTTCCTCTTCGTTGATCACTCCAGTGATCCGTTTGATCTGTTTTCCGTCGCGCGAAATCAGCACGCTGGTCGGATAGCCAAGCAGGCCGCCGAACTTTTCGGCGATCGCGTCAGTCCCGATCACGATCGGATAATTCATCGGCAACTTCTGCCCCTTCACGTCATACCGTTCTTTGGCCACAAACGGCGCCACCACCGGTTTTCCTTCTTCATCCATCGCAATTCCCAGGACCGTGAAGCCCTTCGAGCCGTATTTGTCCTGCATTTCAATGAGCCACGGAATTTCCACGCGGCACGGGTCACACCAGGTTGCCCAAAAATTCACCAGCACGACCTTGTCTTTGTAGTCCGCCAGCATCACGTCTTTGTCATCCAAATCTTTGACTTTGATTTCAGGCGCCGGAGCGCCCGCCTTCGGGACGCTAACAACCCGTAAAGCCGCGTTCGGATGAACCCTGGTTAGCCGGTCGGCCATGTACACCGTGAACGTCGCCACAACTACGATCGTTAAAATCAAAACTGTTTTCTTCATCGCTTTACTCACAGTGCAAACACCTTGGCACTTTCCCCTTTTCAGTATACCGCCACGCCTGTTTTTCGTCCGGCGGGACCCGTTATTTCCCGTGAGTCAGTGCGCGCTCCAGCCACAAGGCGACGCTGTTCAGGAAACTCAATTTCGTCACCAGCCAGGTCAACTTGCCGAAGAACACCAGCCCGCCTACAAACAGCAGCAATATGCCACTACCGAGTTCGACGGCGTGCAGATACTTTCGGAAGCGTTGATAAAACTTCAGGAATTGAACGATGCCCAGCGCCGCCAGCAAAAAAGGAATCGCAAGCCCCGCGGAGTAAATTGCCAGGAGCAGCACGCCCCTCGCAATCGTGTCGCTGTTTGCTGCCAGCGCCAACACCGTCGTTAGGATCGGCCCAATGCATGGTGTCCAGCCGAACGCAAATGCGAATCCCAACAGAAACCCGCTCCAGACACCGGGTTGCGTGCTCGTGCTGCGCAAATGAACATCGCGATTCAGCCAGCGCGCGAGTGCCGGCCCCAGAAATCCGATGATCGAAAGCGAGAAAAAATGCACCGCGCCGAGCCCGGCGAACAACGCGCCGCGGTCGACGAGCGCAACAATACCGAGTGCTACAAAAATCGCTCCGAGGACGATCCCGGAACGCAAAGTCAATTTCGCAAGCCCACCGATCAAGTGCAGCCCAAACAAAATAATCAGCGCGCCCGCGATCGGCGCGAGTGTGTACCGATTTTGCTGAAGGAAGGAGCCCACCACGCTGGCGGAAGCTCCGAACGAAATGAACACCACCGAAAAGCCAATCACGAACGAAAACGCCGAGGCAAAAAGGCCGCCGCGCGGCTGCTGCCCTTGCCGCAGCTGCTCCATGCCGATCCCGCTGAGCATCGAAATGTAGCCCGGCACCAGCGGCAATACGCAGGGTGAGAGAAAGGAAACCAATCCCGCAAGGAACGCGGCGGCAAGCGAAACGTCTGGGGTCATTCGCGGTTTGGCTCCGAAAGTTGACCGCTTCGCGGTCACAGTTGAATCGACCGCTTCGCGGTCACAGTCAAAAAGGTTCGATGCCTGTTATCCCAGGAAGTGTCAGCGATTTTCAGAGGGTCCCGTGAATCGCTCGAAACATTCTTGCACAGTTCCGCGCCGCGCGCCGCTGGCGACACCTGCAAGCCTAACGCGGCGGCTGGACCAGGCCGGATTCCGACGCCGCACGCATAACCTTCGCCGAATCAATAGCTTCGTCTGGTGGGTCCTGGGGCCAACGGATTGCATTCCTAGCTCGTGAGGCTTGTGGCCGATGGATTGGACGCCCAACAAAATCACTACCCTCCGGGTTTTGGTTGGTTTCGCAGCCGTGGCGCTTTTCGGCAATGGCACCTGGGCTAACCTTGCGGCAGTCGTGCTGACGGTTCTGTCGATCGCGCTCGATGCTCTTGATGGGCACCTCGCGCGCAAGAAACAAATGGCTACTCCGCTCGGCGCGCAACTCGATATTCTCGGCGACCGCATGATTGAAAACATGTTCTTTACGTATTTCGCCGTGGTCGGAATGGTTTCGCTGTGGCTTCCGGTTTTATTTTTCGCGCGCGGCGCGGCTACGGATTTTCTGCGCGGCCTCGCGCTGAAGGCCGGCCACTCCGGCTGGGGAGCGAACGCGATGTTCGAAACGCGGTGGGGACGGGCGCTGGTGGCTTCGCGCTGGAGCCGCGGGCTTTACGCCGCGCTCAAGTGCGCGTGCTTCTGCTACCTCGGACTCGAGCTGGCACTGACGCGCGGGCCGGTCGCGTTGCTGGGCACCATCGCCGGCGAAACCCATCTAACGATTCGTGCCATCGCGCAGATTCTCACATGGTCGACCGCGGCGTTTTGCCTCTTGCGCGGGCTCCCAGTCCTGCTGGAGGGCTGGCAGTTCTTCGCAAGTGAAGCCGTCGCGGTACGAGCGCGAAAGTCTTCCGCGGAGCCGGCATGAGAAATGAAGCTTGGAAATAAAAGGAGCCGAATGGGTGCAGCGTTTTTCGATGTCGATGGAACGTTGCTTGCGAAGCCCTCGCTCGAACGGCGATTCTTCCGGGACCTTCGCTGGCGCAGAAAAATTCCTGCCACAAATTATCTTCGATGGATTGTAGAAACACTTCGGCTCGGGCTGCCGAATGTTCGCAGGTCGGCGCAAGGCAACAAAATGTATCTACGCGGCATATCCGCGGAAACTCTTTCGGCGAGCGCTCCAGATAGCCGCTCCAGATTTCCAGGAAGGGTGCTCACGGAGTTTTTTCCTGCAGCGATCCAGTGCGTTTGGTGGCATGCGCTGCGCGGAGACTCGATCGTCTTGGTGAGTGGAACACTCGCACCGCTTGCAGAAATTGCGAAATTCGCTCTTGAACGCGAACTGCTATGGCGCGGCGTGGAAACGAAAATTTCGGTGCTTGCGACACAGCTCGAAATTTGTGATGGGCGGTGGACCGGCCAGGTCGCCGGCGCCGCGATGTTTGGCGAGGAAAAAGCGGTAGCAATCAAACAGTTCGCATGCGCACAGGGAGTAGCGCTGGCGCAATGCAGCGCATACGGCGACTCTGCGCTCGATCGCTGGATGCTTGCGTCGGTCGGCCATCCCTTTGCGATCAATCCCACGCGGCGTTTGCGGCGCGTGGCGCGTTTGCACGGCTGGCAGATGCTTGCGTGGACTCCTGCTTCTTTGCGAACGGCGGGTGAGCATCGCGATTTGAAAAGGGCGCTGAATTGGATTACTTGAAACCGGACGGGAGAGGCAACGCGATGAATGTTCAAGAGCAGAGCGAGTCTCGCGGGCGCGCAAGCGCTCTGGCTTTGCCGCGTAGGAAATTTGGAGACGGCGAATTTGGAGAACTCGAACGTCGTGCGACTGGGGCGCTGGCTTTAACGGGAGACGCATCCTACTTCGTTTCACTTTCTCGCACGGAATCGACACGGACGGAACTTGCACGTATCTGGACTGCGCTCGGAGCGTTTGAATGGGTTGCGCTCGCGTATCTGATTTTCTCCAGCATGATGATTTTCGTTTTCTCAAAAAATCTCGCCCGTCCCTGGAAGCTGATTGGCGTGCAGGCGATTGTGGCCACGTTGATCTGCATGCTTTGCGTCGCAGGAGCATGTGGAGAAAAACGCGCGCAACACGAAGGCGTCAAAGTCGCGACACGTTTCTGGCATTTTTGGCGGCATTGGTATCCACATCTGTTTTTTCTGTTCTGCTTTGAAGAACTCGGTCACCTCGTTCATCTCATCAATCCGAATTGGCTGGACGCGAAGTTAATGTCGTTCGATCACAGGATGTTTGGCGTGCATCCCGCGCTGTGGCTCGAACAATTTGCAACGCCACTACGCAATGATTTTTTTCAGCTCACTTATTTAACCTATTTTATTTACCTGCTGGTGCTGGGCGGAATTTTGTACTACCGGAAAGAGTGGCACGCCTACTGGTCGGTGATGACGTATTCCGTGGTGGGTTATGCGATCGGCTACGTCATTGCCACTGTGTTTCCGATTCAGAGCCCGTGGTTCGCGATGGCGGGGATGTGGCACGGCGAACTGCGCGGAGGTCCGTTCACCGCGACAATTAATTTTATTGAGCATTACGGCCGCGTGCACGGCGCTGCGTTTCCGTCCCAGCATGTCGCGGGATCGGTGGCAGCGCTGTGGGGCGCATGGCGATTCCGGCGCTGGCTTTTCTGGGTGATGCTGCCGCTGGTGGCCGCAATGTGCTTTTCTACGGTTTGGGGCCGCTATCATTATGCGGCGGATGTTTTTGGCGGCATGGTCACCGGCACGCTCGGCTACGCGATTGGGAGTTGCATCATGCGGCGGCGAGGGGCTGTGAGTGAACCAGTTCTCGGGAAAAAGCGGATACCTCGGTTCCCTCGGGATGACAATCGTTATTGTTGAGCGCGGAGACGTTGCGGGTAAGGGTCGAGGCGATCTGGCGCCAGATGATTCGCGGTGGCGGCGCTGCGGCCTGGACTTGGAATGGCGCAGAGCGCGACGCAAACCGCGGGTACTGCGGGGTCGTCTGAATTGACGCCGGCGCAGAGCGGAGTGGACGCTTCGAAAGACTTGGCTGCCGCGGGATGGAAGCCGCTGGTTTGTGCATGCGCTAGCCTGATTGACCGTTTCCGCAGAAGCGAGATCTGATATTCGAAACGCTTGTGGCAAGACTTCGGTGGCGAGGTTGAACGAGAAAAGAGCGCGCCTGAAGGCGCGCCTCTATAAAGGCGAGAAGCCCGCGAAATGCAAATCATGTGTCGCTAAGGGATGACGGGCAGGACCAAATGAGATGGCAATTTGGAGGATGAGTAGACGCGCTGAGTGGCAGGCACGAAGTCGGAGGCCGTGGCGTTGTAGATGCTTGGCACAAATGTTTGGGGGTTGCGATCGATGAGCGGAAACCAGGTGGACTGAATTTGGACCATGACGCGGTGGCCTTTCAGGAAGACGTGGTCGTGGTCGCGAAGAGGCACGTTCCATTCGATGGGTTTATTGGGGGCGAGCGCGTGTGGATGCTCGAAATTTTCGAGATAGCGCCCCCGGCGCACCTCCATGGCGATTGGTAATTCGTATCCGTTGAGTGATTGCGCGTACTGGCCAGGCTTCGGTCCCGCTTCGGGATCCCAATCATTTTTCTGCGCATTGTCCGGATAAACGTCAATCAGTTTGACGACGAAATCGCTGTCGCTGCCGGAAGTCGAAGCGAAGAGTTTGGCAGCGAGTGGGCCGGTGATGGTGAGGTCGTGGTCGAGCCGAGCACTGATGTAGCTCAAAACGTCGGGGCGATGATCGACGAAGCGCTGATCGGCAACTTCCCAGGTGCGCCAATCGCCCGCAGGGTAAGTGGGAGAAATCGGCCGCTGACGATATGGAACAGGATTTGCCGGATCGGAAACGTATTCGCGAAAGTCTTTCGCGTCGCTTGAAGCGGATGGGGCTTCGAAGGAAAGCGTGCCGTCGGCGTGGAAATAAAGATTGCTGGGCTTGGCTTCTTTCGGCGGCCATGCGGCGTAGGTATGCCAGGAGTTGGAACCACTCTCGAAGGTAGTGGCTTGCCAGGCAGGCTTTTCGCCCACGCCGTGAAGATAATAACGAAAGAAAGGCGCTTCGATATTTTCGCGAAATTCGCGCGCGGTTTCGTGTCCTGCGAAAGGAATGATGCCGATGGAGTCGCCCTTCGGGCTTTGCCATTCGCCGTGATACCACGGGCCGGCAACAATGAAATTTGTCCGGTCGGGATCATATTCGGCGGCGTGACGAAAAATTTGCCACGGTCCCCAGGGATCTTCCTGATCCCAGAAACCGGCGACATTCAGGTTGGGAACGGTGGAAGCATGGAGCTGATTCACCCAAGCTTCTTTTTTCCAGAAATCGTCGTAATCGGGATGTGCAACGGAATCGTTCCAGTAGGGAATCGAGCCGTGCAGATATTTCGCGTTGATGTTAGAGAGTGGGCCCAGGGTTAGATACCACTCGTAGGTATCGTAAATTTCAAAATTGAAATTGGTGTTCTTATTTTTGTCCGCTTGTTCAAGCACGGCATATTCGAAGTCGTAGCTCTCGCGCAGCGCGCCGTAGCGGTGGTCGTCATCGTTCATCCACTGATCGACCGGTGAGGCTTGTTCGCTGATCGCTTTCAGCGCGGGATGCGGATGCAGAAGGGTAAGAGCTGTCGTGAGGCCGTCATAGGAGACGCCATACATTCCGACCTTACCATTATTATTCGGCACATTTTTCAGAAGCCATTCAATGGAGTCATAAGCGTCGGTGGTTTCGTTCGTCGCTTTGGGATCATTCAGGTCCACCCAGGATGAGAGTTTGAAGAAACCTTCGGACTTGAAACGTCCGCGAAGATTTTGGATGACGAAGATGTAGCCGTCCTGCGCGAGCTCCTTGAATGAAGCGGGCATTTGACCGGGCGCCTTCTCTGGAACGCCGTAGGGCGTGCGGCGAAAGAGAATCGGGAGAGGTTTCCTGACGCCGACGGGCGTGAGAATGGCGGTCTGCAAATGCACCCCGTCGCGCACCGGGATCATCACTTCTTGTAGCGTGAAGATGGGAGCGGCCGGAGTTGCCGGCGGAGTTTGTTGAGCGGGCGCAGTTGCTGCGAAGAAAACAAGGAGAAGGAAAGCGGCTGTGCGCATGGATGTTCTCCGGAGAAATTCCCTCGAGTGTACGAACCAAATTCGGACTGACCGGGCGAGAGTATAGCAAGTCTGTTGACTCCGCGAGAGGCAGCGAAGGCTCGCGAATCGCCGCACAGTATCTAAAAGATCCTTTCCTGGCGGCGCAGGTTGCCGAAGGTTCCGATATTGGCGATGGTGAACGCAATACGAAACTGGTTTTCGGTGCGTACCTGGCCCAGTGCGATGCGGCGGTATTCGAAGGAGAGGCCGCAGCAGTTTCCGTTGTAGGTAATCTGCGCGAGTTGGCTCTGCAGCGCGCTGTTCTGAATGTCGTAGCTCACGCCACCGGTAAAATTGAAGCCTTTGCGATTGAAGCTTCCATAGCCGACTAAGGCGCGAACCTGATTCGAAAGCGGCTGAAGCACCGGATCGTCCTGGATGTGGAAATGCGCTACGGTCGCAAAGAATTCGCTGTACGGTTTCACCTTCACCAGCGTTCCTTCGGCCACAATTTTGTTCAATTGCGGATCGTACTCGATGATCTGTTCGGCATCGTATTTACCGCCCGGCGTAATCTTTAAATCGCTGACAATGGGAGAGGAGTTCCGCGGTCCGGTGGCAAACGCAAACGGCGTAATGGAGTTGAGCGGTTCGAGGACGTTCCGCTGGCCATCCACAATCGCCCCACCGAAAGTGGGATCGAAATAATGCTTCTGTACGACATTCCACGACAAAAACTCGGTCGGCTGACTGTCACCGCTTTTCACATAGAAGCGTTGCGTGAAGCCGTACTCGACTTCGTTCGTGTTTGAAATTGTGACATCGGAATCGAAACGGATGAATCGCTCGAAATTATTGATGCCAGAGACATAGCGGTAAGTGATTTCCGGCTCGATGGTGTGCTTGTATTTTCGTTTGGACTTCGAGACGTTGAAATATCTTTCGAGCGTTGGCGGCCGCAACTCCAGCGTAAATTCGCCGTCATTGCGTGTGACGGATTGGGAGCTCAGATTCCCCGCGGTGTCGAGTGAGGCGCCATAGTGTGCCGTGCGCACCGCACCAGATGCCGTGACGCCAAGCCACGGTCCAAAATGCAGCGGCACAGTTACTTTTGGCGCGAATTCCGTCCGTTGCACCAATGCAGGCGTATTCAGATTCGCATCCTCGCGATGCACTGCTCCAATGAACGAATCGAAACTGAAATACACGGGCAGGTTGCGCCAAGGCGCTTGTTCGACCGAACTGAAATTGGCTTCAGGTAGATTGCGGAGCGACACGCTCGTTTCAGGATTGATGGTCAGGAAGCTTTTGTCGTTGAGCGCCGCAAAATTCAGGCTGAAGCCGCGAAAATTGTTGCTCAGAAAAACAGCGCTGCGCACTTCGGAGTTGATGGCATCGCCGTAGGCATCCGCGAACGCCAAACGAAATGTAAGCGAAGAAAGCTGGTTGAAGTCCGCGACGAATCGCCAGCCTTGCGGCAACAGGGATTGCACTTCGAGCCGTTGCTGGTGGCCGCCTTGGGATTGCAGCACACCGTTCGCGTTTGGCAGCCCGCGGTCAACCACGCCGAAATAGGTGTAGAGAAAAGAAGTGCCTTCCGTCGGACGCAAGCGAATCTCGACTCGCTGCGAAGAACCCCGCTTGCTCAAATATTGTCCGCCGAGCGTCGTATCCGCCCACGTCACAGGCGCCCAATAAAACGCATCACCCAATACGTAGCCTTTCGTGGAACTGTTTCCAATTTCCGGCAACAAAAAGCCCGTTTGCCGGATTCGTTGCCCGGCGGGCGCGGTCGCGTAGGGCAGCCAGATCAGGGGCACCTTGTACAGCCTGAAATTCGCGTTGACCAGCGCCACCGTCTTGTTCAGTCGAATGCGCGCGCGCGGCGCAAACATTTGCCATGTAGGGCGTTCCTGATCGCAAACCGTGATCCATGCCTGATGCACGACAAGAACGTCGTCGGCGTAACGTTCCACCTCGCGCGCTTCGAAATAAAGTGGATTTTCCGAAACCAGAACCATGGGGTTCGGCCGGCGCACAATTTTTACGCTTCCGCGCACGTTCTTGAATGTCCCTGTTCCGGTCGAAAAGTTATAGTGCGCTTCGTCCGCCTCCAGATGCTGGTTTTCGAAGTCGAATTGAACGGACCCTTGCGCCAGCGAAGCATGGGTTTTCTCGTTGTATTCGATGTGATCGGCGCGAAGGCGCATCCCTGCGTACTTCAAGTCCACGTTTTTGTCCGCAGTAAAGACGTCGCTTTTGCGAGTCTGGGGTCCGTCCGAAGAAAGTTCCGCGTACTGCCCCTTGCCCGAAGGCAATCGCACCTGCTGGGCCTCACTTTGCCAGGCCATCAAGGCTAAAACCGCTGTGCAAAGTACGAACAGATTCCGGCGGCATGCGATTCGTGCAGTGAGAAGAGTCAGGTAAGTGCGCGGCATGCGTCTCAATAAAAGCAGTTGGATAGCTTAGCACGCACATCGGGTTGCGTGGTTTAGCTCAAAGATGTGTTGAAACTGAACCCTTGCCCTATGCGTCTTTCCTTCAACGTGATAAGTCGCTCACTCCAGAATTCATTTTGCTGCATCATCGGCGCCACAGCGGTATGATGCGCCGCTCTGTTTAAGCTTGGTGAAAACGTCTCGTTGGAGGAACTATGTCGAAGAAGTGCATCCGAATGGCTCTGGCGCTGTGTGGGATGCTTACGGTTGCGATGGCTTTGCCGGCCGGCCAAAAAGAGAAGCAGAAAGAGAAAGGCAAAGAGAAAGCCGCAGCCACCGTCGCGAAGACGCCTTCCGCCAATGAACCGGCTCCCATGGAAAAATTCAAAGCGCTGGAGTTTCGCGAACTTGGCCCAGCCGTCATGGGAGGCCGCATTGACGATTTCGCCGCCGTGGAAAGCAATCCCAGCATCGTTTTTGTCGGTGTCGCATCCGGTGGCGTTTGGAAAACTGTGAACAATGGCACCACCTGGGAGCCCGTCTTCGACAAAGAAGGCGTCTCGACGATCGGCGATATCGCCATTGCGCCTTCAGATCCTTCTATCGTTTGGGTCGGCAGCGGCGAACCGAACAACCGCCAAAGCTCGTCATGGGGCGATGGTATCTACAAATCCATTGATGGTGGAAACACCTGGAAGAACATGGGCCTCGCCGAAACACGCCACATCGGCCGCGTGGTGATCCATCCAAAAAATCCGGATGTTGTTTATGTCGCCGCGCTCGGCCACCTCTGGGGACCGAACCCGGATCGCGGCGTTTACAAAACCACGGATGGCGGCAAGACCTGGAGCCAGGTATTGAAGATCAGCAACGATACAGGCGCGAGCGACATTGCGATGGACCCCGAAAGCCCGGACACGCTTTACGCGGCGGCCTACCAGCGACGCCGCACTCCTTTCGGAATCAATGGGGGCGGTACGGAAGCCGCAATCTATAAGACCACCGACGGCGGGGCCAGCTGGAAGAAACTTGCCAAAGGTCTTCCTTATGAAAATGGCGGTCAAACGGGACGCATCGGACTCGACGTCTATCGTAAGGATCCGAACATCGTTTACGCGGTTGTTCAAAATGAAAAGGGCGGCATCTATCGCAGCGAAGACAAAGGCGAGTCCTGGAAGAAAATGGGCGACACGAATCCGCGACCGTCATACTACAGCCAGGTTCGCGTCGACCCGAATAATGATTTGCGCATCTGGGTGCTCGGCGCTGCAATGTTTTTTTCCGAAGATGGCGGCAAGACGTTCAACACGCGACGCGTTCAAAAAATCCACGGGGATTTTCACGCGCTCTGGATCGATCCTGGCAATTCGAATCACATCATCACCGGCAGTGACGGCGGCATTCACTGGAGCTACGACAACGGCAAGAGCTGGGACTTCCTGAACAGCATTGCGATCGGTCAGTTTTACGAAATCGGACTAGACAACGAAAAGCCGTATCACGTCTGCGGCGGGCTGCAGGATAACGGAAGTTGGTGCGGGCCAAGCGCGACCATTTCGCGTGACGGAATCGCTAACGAAGATTGGACGCTAATTCACGGCGGCGACGGTTTCTACGCCCAAATTGACAATGTCGAGCCCTGGATCGTTTACACCGAATCGCAAGATGGCTATCTTGCGCGGCGCAATCTCCGCACCGCGCAGGAACGCTCCATCAAGCCCGAAGCAAAATTTGGCGAACCGCATTATCGTTTTCAGTGGAATTCGCCGATTTCCGTTTCCGCGCACGACCACAACACCATTTATTACGGCGGAAATTATTTTTTCAAATCCACGGATCGCGGCGACACCTGGACGCGGCTCGGGAACGATCTAACCAGCGGCGCGGACCGCAATAAACTGCAAATTTTTGGAAAGACTCCCGACAAGCAAACTCTTTCCAGGCACGATGGCGTCCAGGAATATCCAACCATCACTACGATCAGCGAATCACCGGTCACCGCTGATGTTCTTTGGGCTGGAACGGACGATGGCAACGTCCAGGTGACTCGCGACGGCGGAAAAACCTGGAACAACGTCGCATCCAAAGTGCCCGGAGTTCCGAAAGGCACTTACGTCAGTCGCGTAGTCGCTTCAAAATACGCTGCTGGCGCGGCATACGCCACGTTTGATGGCCATCGGACCGACGATTACGCAGTCTACATTTTTGCGACATCGGATTATGGCGAAACCTGGAAGCCCGTCCGCAACGGTATCCCCGACACTGCTGGCTCAGTCCATGTCGTACGCGAACATCCGCGCAACACCAACCTGCTTTTTGCGGGAACGGAATTTGGTCTCTGGATTTCCTGGGATCACGGCATGAATTGGGTCGCGTTCAAGAATAATCTTCCGACCGTTCCCGTCGACGACATCGAGTTGCAAGCGCGCGAGAACGATCTTGTTCTGGGCACTCACGGCCGATCGATCTGGATCTTCGATGACCTGACGCCGCTCGAGAAAATGGATCTAACGGTGGCTGCAAGTGACCTTACTTTCTTTCCTCCGCGTACCGCGAGTGTGTGGCATGTGGTCATGCGGCGTTGGAGCGCGGGACAAAAAGCTTTCACGGCGAAAAATCCTCCCGCAGGTACGATAATCAACTACTACTTGAAAGCTGCTTTGCCTTCATCTGAACCGAAAACCGAAACCACAAAGCAAACGGATGCTGAAAAGAAAGAAGAAGCTACTCCCCAAAAAGAAGGCGCCGAGAAGAAAGAAACCGCTGCGGCCGAAAAGGCAAAGGAGCCGTCGCAAACGCCAGAGGCTCGGAAGGAAGAAAAGCCTGCGGAGAAGAAAGAAGGCAAGGTCAAAATCACGGTCACCGATAAAGATGGAAAGGTGATTCGCGAATTGGAAGGGCCCGGAGCCGCAGGAGTCAACCGCACCAATTGGGATCTTCGCTACGACTCGCCCGCCGAGCCGACGCCCGAGCAGCTCGAGGCCATGGCTGCAGGTTACGAATTTGGCCCGCGCGGGCCTTTTGTTGAGCCGGGCGAATATTCCATCAAGATGAAGGCGGGGGACAAGGAGGCCACTCAGAAGGTGACCGTCGAGGAAGATCCGCGGCTTCAGCTGAGCGTCGAAGACCGCGCGGCGCGGCACGCAGTTATCGAGCAACTCTATGTAATGGCAAAATCCACTGGCCAGGATCGCAAGACGATTCTTGGAGTGCAGAGCGCGCTGAAAACGGCGCGCGAGAACTGGAAAAAGGAGTCCGCGAAGCCGAAGGGAACGAAAATTCCGGACGACATCGTGAAGACCGCCGATGAACTTCAGAAGAAAGTGGATCTGATCGCCACGAAATATCAGCGCGAACAGCAAGGGCTCGGCAATGCTGGTCCGCCTTTTGAATGGAAGCCGGACCCACTTCCATCTCAGGTACAGGACTTGATGGAGGATCTCGACGCCTTTGCGGCAGCACCGGGCGGCCAGCAGAAAGAAAAGTTGGCGGAGCTGACACCGCTGGTTTCCGACGCGTCAGCGCAGGTGAAGAAGATCGTCGACGAGGATCTCGCCGCGTTGAATAAAAAGATGAATGATGCGGGAATTCCTCATATAGTTCCTGCTCCTGCTGCGCCGCGCGGCGCGGGAGGCAATGACGATGATGATGACGATCGGTAGCCCGCCAAGAATTCTCGAAACGATTCGGCCGGCCACACGTCTAATGGCCATCAGGGCGGGTGTGGTTCATTCTTGCGCGGCAGTTACTGCCGTCGAACAGCTTAAATTTCTTTGCCAATCGACAATTTGAAGGAGAAAAGCATGAGCGGGATGCAGCCCAACCGGCCGTCGTTCGTGGTGTATCTGTTGGCATTGGCCCTGAGTTTCACCGGCCTGGCCGAAGTTTCACGTGCGCGGACGCAGGACATCCCGCAGAACGGCGCACAGGATCTTGAGCAGGAGAAAGAAAAGAAAGAAGAAAAAAAGGACGACAAGAAAGACGAGAAAAAAGGGCTGCCCTTGAAGTCCGATCGCAAAGTGAGCTTCACCACCGACGAGGGTACGTGGCTCTCGCTCGATGTCTCGCCTGACGGGAAAACCATCGCGTTTGAATTGCTCGGCGACATCTACACGCTGCCCATCGAAGGCGGGAAGGCAAAACTGATCGATGGCGGAATGTCGTTTGACAGCCAGCCGAAATTTTCGCCCGATGGACAGTGGATTGCCTTCCTCTCCGATCGCGAAGGCAGCGAAAATATTTGGATCATGCATCCGGATGGCACGGGTGTGAAGCAAGTATCGAAAGATTCCAACGGCGAATTTGCTTCGCCCAGTTGGGACCCCAAAGGAAAGTACCTCTACGTATCCAAAACCCATTTCGGAATCGGCCCTCGCGAAATCTGGATGTACCACATGGATGGCGGGACCGGCATCCAGATCACCAAATCAAAGCCGACGCCAACGACGAAGAGGGAAGACCGCACGAGCGTCATGGGTGTCGTAGCGTCGAGTGATGGCAGGTATCTGTACTACGCAGAGCGACGACGCGACTTTTCCTACAATTCCATGTTTCCGCTGTGGCAGATCAAGCGGAAAGATCGAAAAACTGGCGAGGAAGACATGGTCATCGAACAACCGCGTAGCGCCATGCGGCCCGGATTGACGCCCGATGGAAAGCTTCTGCTTTATGTGACGCGGCACGAAACAGAAAGCGGATTGCGCCTGCGCAATCTGGAAACAGGCGAAGATCACTGGGTGCGCTACCCGGTGACACGTGATGATCAGGAAGCCATTTTTTCGCGCGACCTCTTTCCGGGGTACGCGTTCCTTCCCGGCGGCAAGGAAATTGTTTACAACCAGGACGGAAAAATTCGCCGCTTGAATCTGGAATCGGGCGCGGAGACTGTGATTCCGTTTTCCGCTGAAGTTTCGCAAGACCTCGGTCCAAAACTCGATTTCCCGCAAAAAGTGGAGCAGGGCCCTGTAAAAGTTCGCCTGATTCACGATCCTGCTGAATCGCCTGACAACAAGAAACTTGTCTTTTCTGCGATGACCCACCTGTACACGCTTGATTTGCCGGGCGGAAAACCGCAACGCCTGACGACCGGAACGACGACAGAATTTCAACCGGCGTGGTCGCCCGACGGAAAATGGATAGCCTTCGTTTCATGGTCCAGCGAAGGTGGACAACTTTGGAAAATTTCAGCCGCTGGCGGAACAGCGGTGCAACTTTCGAAGTCGCTGGCGGTTTATAGCAATCCGGCTTTTTCGCCCGATGGAACAAAAATTGTTTTTCTCCGTGGCAATGCTTATGACCGCGAGAACAGCGCATTCGATGGCGGCCAAACGGGGAATGCCGATCTCGTCTGGATATCCGCGGATGGCGGCGAAACAAATCTGATTCTTCCGGCGCGCGGTGCGGGCGGCCCGCACTTCACGAACGAAAAAGATCGCATTTATGTTTATACGCCGGGCGGACTTGTTTCCTTGCGCTACGACGGGACCGACCGCCGCACACATCTGCAGGTGAAGGGACAGGGACTTTATTTCTTCGAAGAGCCGATTCCCGCCGACGATCTGGTGCCAAGTCCTGACGGCCAGTGGGTTCTCGCACACGTCCAGAATCAGCTTTATCTCTTGGCCATGCCGGCGGTTGGTGGTGAAGCTCCGACGGTCAGCGTCAGTGGACCTTCCGTCCCTCTCAAAAAGATTACCGATATTGGCGCGGATTATTTTGGCTGGGCCGACGATGGAAAAACAATCGCCTGGGCCATTGGCGCAAGCTATTTCCGCCAGCCATTGAGTTCGGTTTCCTTTGAGCCTCCGAAGGACGAGAAGAAGGAAGGCGAAAAGAAAGACGGCGACGCCAAAGACTCCGATAAAGATAAAAAGGATTCCGCCGACGCCAAGAAAGACGAAAAGAAAGAAGAGAAAAAACCGCAGAAATTCAAGGAACAGGAAAAAGACGTTCAGGAAATTGCGATTGACCTGGAATTGCCGCGCAAAACCCCCAAGGGAACTGTCGTGTTGCGTGGAGCGACCGTCGTCACCATGAAGGGCGATGAAGTGTTGAAAGACGCCGATGTTGTCGTCGAAAACAACCGCATCACGCGAGTCGGTGCGAAAGGAAGCGCTCCAAGCGGGGCGAAAGTATTCGACGTTCGCGGAAAAACAATCACACCGGGATTTATCGACACGCGCGCGCACTGGTTTGAAATTCGACGCGGCATCCTCGATACGCAGAACTGGGCGTTCCTCGCGAACCTCGCCTACGGCGTCACCGCGGGTCTGGATGTGCAAACCGGCACGAACGATATGTTCGCCTACCAGGATCTTGTGGACACCGGCGACATCATCGGCCAGCGCGCTTTCTCGACGGGTCCGGGAGTTTTCTCCGACAATAATTTTCAGTCCGCGGAAGAAGTCAAAGGCGTGCTGACGAAATATCGCAAATACTACGGTACCCACAACATCAAAAGCTACCTTGTCGGTAACCGCAAACAACGGCAATACATGGTGCAGGCGGCGAAGGAACTTGAGATGATGCCCACCACCGAAGGCGCGCTGGATCTGAAGCTGGATCTGACGCATGTCTTCGACGGCTTCCATGGCAACGAGCACACGCTGCCGATCGCGCCGCTCTACAAAGATGTCCTCCAGATGTTCGTGCAATCGGGAATCGCGGAAACTCCGACGCTCATCGTGAATTACGGCGGGCCGTTCGGCGAAGATTACTGGTACGAATTTAGTGAGGTTCACGATAATGCCAAGCTCAATCGCTTCACTCCGCACCGAGTAATCGACGAAAAAACCAAGCGCCGCCCCAGTTGGTTCCGCAAAGACGAATATGAATTTCCCAAACTTGCGGCGCAGGTCGCGAAACTCGAACGGGCTGGCGGTTTGGTTGGAGTGGGCAGCCACGGCCAGCTTCAAGGCCTCGGCTATCACTGGGAATTGTGGATGCTTGCCAGCGGCGGCATGTCACCGCTCGAAGTCCTCAAGTGCGCGACGGTCAACGGATCGAAAATCATTGGCCGGCCGGAAGAGCTTGGTACGATCGAACCAGGAAAGCTCGCCGACTTGGTGATCTTCGACAAAAATCCGCTAGAAGACATTCACAATACCAACACGATTCACTGGGTCATGAAAAACGGCGAAGTCTTCGAAGGGGATACGCTCAACCAGGTATGGCCGGAACAAAAGAAGCTCGAGCCGCTTTGGTTCTGGAACAACTACGACGCGCCGAAAGCGGGAGAGCCGCTGCAGTACGGCAAAACCGCGCAACCATAAGGCTTGAAGCGCGAAACTCAAAATACGAAAATCGAAATAGGAAACAACTGTACGTTGTCAGTTCTGAATCGAAGGCTTATCAGTGACCACTTCTGGCTGACAAAAGTGGAGAGTTATTCTTCGTTTTTTTGTCTGGCGTTGGCTTTCGCCTGTGATTCCTGGTACCAGGCGAACGTGCGCCGCAGACCTTCCGCGAAGTTTACGGTTGGTTCGTAGTTCAGAAGCTCGCGGCTGAGGGTCAGATCGGCTTGCGAATCGCGAATGTCTCCTTCGCGCGCCGGATCATATTTTGCTTCCAGACTATTTCCGCTGATCTCGCGTAAAAGTTGCAGCGTTTGGTTCAGCGAAATCCGGTCTCCGGTTCCGACGTTGATCGCTCTCCCGCTGGCACCGGGAGCTTCGCAGGCCGACAAATTTGCCTGCACCACATTTTCGATATAGGTGAAATCACGTGTTTGTTCACCGTCACCAAAAACGACTGGCTCGGTTTGTTCGAGGAATGCGGTACAGAATTTCGAGAGCACACCGGAGTATGGCGAAGCCGGATCCTGCCGGGGCCCAAACACATTGAAGTACCGCAGGCTGACGTTTTGCAGCCCGTACACGCGGCCAAACATCTGGGCATAGAGTTCACCGACGTATTTTGTTACCCCGTAGGGAGAAATAGGCTGCGGCTGCATGGTTTCAACTTTGGGAAGGACAGGCGTTTCGCCGTACGCGGAGGAAGAAGCGGCAAGGACCACGCGTTTTACTTTTGCGTCGCGCGCGGCCAGGAGAACGTTGAGCGTGCCCTCAATGTTTACACGATTTGTTTCGAGCGGGTCTTTTATCGAGCGCGGAACGGAAGTACGCGCGGCGAGATGCAGGACATAATCGGCCTCGTGCATCGCGCGGCGAACGGCCTCCAGATCGTTGATGCTTCCTTTGATAAAGGAAATTTTGTTACGGACTTCGGCGAGATTATCTTCCTTGCCGGCTGAGAGATCGTCGAGAACCACGACGCTTGCTCCGCGACGGACAAGCTCATCGACAGTGTTGGAACCGATAAAACCCGCGCCACCGGTGACGACGTATCGCATTCGAGCAATCCTCCGCGCGTTTTCTAGATCCGCCGTCCAGGCCGGATGAACTGGGTGGAAATGCGAGTTGCTTTTCCAAGACGCGCCAAAATCCTTCTGGTAACCTGAAACAGCGCAGCCGGTTAAGAAGTGTTCCGCGACAGTTTAGTTTACGACGAATGCGGGCGCGCAAGATTTTCAATAAAAGCCAAGCCGCAGGAATGTTATGAGCCGCCGAATGGTTGCCGTGCTTGCCGTGATTCTCGCCGTCCTCTGCGGAGCCTCCGCCTTTGTGTGGCTGCATGCGGGCGGCCAGAGCAAAACAGTGGTTCATTTTACTCCTGATCCGCCGGCGGCAAATGACGCGTCTTCCACTTCCCGAGCGGCACCCGCTGGAAAAAGCTCACCTACGCCACGAATGGATTCGAAGTCGTCGGCCAACGCTGCGCCGCAACCGGGATTTATGCCCGTCACTGGCGAGGTGCTGGAGTTTACCGCCAGCGTGGCAAAGGTGAGCAACGTGGCGAGCCTTCGTCTCCTGGTGAACGGGCGAAAGCAGATTGCGGGCAAGGACGCGTGGCACTTGCAGGCGTTTGCTCACACGCAGAATCCACTGCGCATGGTGTTTGAGCTGGACGACCAATTCGATTCCTACAGCGTGCCGGGAGATTTTGCGAGCGTGCAGTATGAAATGCACTTGAGCGAACGCGGGCAGAAAGTGCAATCGGTCGAGCGATTGACGGCCACCGGACGCGAACCAGCCCCGGCTGGAGTGTCCGCCGCTCGCGTGCTGCCTGGCACACGCGATCCGCTGGGAATGATGCAATACCTGCGGTCGGTCGATTGGGCAACAACTCCTTTGGTGCATGGACCGGTGTACGACGGGCGAAAACTCTATGAAATACGCGCACGGAAAACCGGCTCGGCGGAAGTGCAGGTACCGGCGGGAAATTTTTCGACTTCGACAATCGAAGTGAAAGTTTTTGACAATGGCGTGGAGATGAATGACGCGCACTTTACGCTCTACGTTGCTAAGGATGAAGCGCGGACTCCGGTGCTGCTCGAGGCAGTGCTACCGTTTGCGGCGGCACGCGTAGAGCTGAGGAAGAGGCAGTGAGCGAAGTAGTGCACAGTTGAAAGTTGGACGCCAGGAACCCGTTAACCTCTGGGGTTCATGGCGTCCATCAGGGCGCGGCTCAACACTTTCTAAGCGGGCCTACTTTGGAAATGGCAGATAACGCCACAGGTCGTTGAGGAGGCCGTTGCCATTTCCGCTGGAGGCGTCGAAGCCTTCGCCGCCAAACATCCAGAACTGGCCGTCGTTATCGATCCAGTAGCCGGCGCCCCAACGCGAACCGGGATCGCTTGTTACGTGAGGCCAAACAATCGGGTTGGATTGCAGGCCGTAGATTCCATTCTGACTGACAGAGTTGGAACCCTTAATCCAAGTCCACTGGCCGTTCTTAAAGACCCAAAGGTCGGCAAGGGAGCCGTTGCCGGTCGCGTCGAAACCTTGTCCCCCAAAAAGCCACAGACGCGTGTTACCAAGAACGTCCTGGTCGGTCCACGAAGCCATGCTCCAGCGCGCTCCGGGGGTGTTTCCGGTGGCCGCAGTGCCCTGAGTTCCATACGTGCCGGTTTGATTTACGACATTCGCCCCGCTGGCCCATTTCCATTGGCCTCCACTAAATTCCCACAGATCGTTGAAGGCATTGGGTTGGCCGGTAGGCGAGAGGTTGTAGCCGCCAAAGACCCAGAAATTGCCTGAAGCGTCCACCCATGAGGTCGAGGCCTGCCGTCCGCCAGGTACATTGGCTGCGGCTGCGGTGCCGAGCGTGCCATAGACACCATTTTGATTCGTTGTGTTGCCCCCGCTCACCCAGGTCCACTGGCCGCCGCTGAACTTCCAGAGGTCGTTCAGCAATCCTGGCGTGGCGCTGGTTGAGTCATAGCCATATCCACCAAACAGCCAGACGTCGCCGGAACCATCGACTCGACCGGTTGCTCCCCAGCGTCCACCCGGCAAGTTGCCGGCCGCAGGAGTCCCTTTAGTTCCATAAACGCCATTCTGGTTGAAACCACCGGTCACCTGGGTCCAGATTTTTGTGCCGGTGTTGAACTTCCAGAGGTCGTTGAGGAACGCGTTGCCGCCATCCTGACCGCCAAACATCCAGAGAAGACCGGCTGCATCCGTCCAAGTCACCGCTCCCCAACGTGGCACGGGTAAGCTTGTTTTGGAAATCTGCTGCCACTCGTCTCCAAAGCCGCCGCTGTAGTGCGCCGTGCCGGTGCCGGTGTACTCCCACATTTCGCCGAAGAAGCCTGGTTGATTCGGGATCGACGCATCAGAACTGTATCCGTAGCCGCTGAACAGCCAGAGATTGCCGTTGAGGTCGGTCCAAGTGGCCGGATAGCGAGTGCCGCCCGGAGTGTCCCTGTCAACGGCTGGAGGTGTCGGAGGAGTCGCTGAAGCAGAACCGAATTGATTGGAGGTCGTCGAACCATCCATCCATGTCCAATCGTTATGACCGCAATCGACCGTTACGGAGGTGATATCGGTAAGGGCGGTTCCCTGGAATCCCCAGACGATGCAGCCCTGAGGCTGCGTGCCAGCGCTGACGAAGATGCTGACGTCATAGGTACTGCCGTGCGCGATTTGAGTGACAAAGGTGAAAGCACCGTTACCGGAAATGGGCAGGTTGTCGCCGGCGTTGTCCTGCAAAACCATTTGCGAAGTCTGACCGGTGGGGATATCGAGACCAACGACTTGTCCGCCGATGGAGTGGAAAACAGCGGGGCAAATGATTTGAATATTGGTGACGTTCGCGGTCGTGGTGCCAGAGCCGCCAGTGACAGTGCAAGTCTGCGCCGGGCCCGAGGGCTGAGTCAGAATGGTCACCGCATATGCGCCGCCGCTGGGAATCAAGCTTGCAAACTTGAATGTGCCATTTGCGGAAATGGTGAGATTATCGCCACCGTTATCCTGCAGCACGAGCCCGGTGCCAGCCAATCCGGAGACGGAACCACCGACTGAAAGCGTTCCGACAGAGCAAGTGACCACGATATTGCCAACATTCGCCGTGACTGTGCCGCTTCCGCTGGCAACAGTGCAAACTTGAGCAGGACTCTTGGGCTGTTGGAGAACCGTAACGCTGTACGGGCTGCCCGTAGCGACGGGCGTGCCAAACGTGAAGGTGCCAGTCTGATTGACGGTAAGATTGTCGCCGCCGTTGTTCTGCAAGACGAGTCCAGTACCGGTCAAGCCGGTTACCTGGCCACCGACAGTGAAGGTGCCAGTCGAGCAATTCACCTGCACCATTACGTTTGTCGTCGCGGTGCCGGAGCCGCCGACAACTACGCAAGTTTGCGAGGGCGTCGAAGGCTGGGTTTTGACAGTGACGGCGTAGGCGCCGTTGTTGGCAACTGCCGTTGCGAAGGCAACTGTTCCGTTCGCTGAAACCGTCAGATTGTCCGCGCCATTATTCTGCAGCACCAGTCCCGTACCCGAGAGGCCGGAAACAGTGGCCGAAACGGTATGGGTCGCAGAGCCGCCACCTCCGCCGCCTCCGGAAGTCTGCTTTACGCCGCTGCAAGCGGCCAGCAGGAACGAGAAACAGGCGAGCAAATAGATTAAGGACAGTTTTGGAGCGGCCTTCATGTTTTTCACCCTTTCAAGGTCTAGGTCAGTCGGCGCGTCTTGTGTCATTCGTTGACGATCGACAGGAACACGCGCTCAGGCCGGCCACACAGACTGGTGCGTCGCAGGAGCGACCAGCACGCAAGCTTGACGCCGGCAAAAATCAGCAATTGAAGCGATTGGTTCGACGATACAGAGACGCGTAAGGCTTGAGTACTAGAATCGCCGTGTTATGTGCTCAGCTCGGTAAGTTACTCTTAACGAACAGAAGTCATAACGTAACTTGCCATGGTTTCCGCGGTCTGCGTGGTGGCTGATAGAAAGCAGATGGCTGCCGCCTTGCCCTTTGCGACGCCATTGATCGCTCATACAGCGCAACTTGCGCTGGCTACGAAGGAGTTCCGGCGTTTGGAATAGCGTCCGGTCAGAACGATTACTTTGAAAAGTCAGAGGGGAATTGAGGTTCGCTCGTAGCGTTCCATTGACGATAGGTGGCCACCCATTCGTGGCCGGCGTTCGGAGGAGTGCGCCGCGTTTCTCGCGGAAGGTGGTCCCGTTCGTTGATGCAAATGCTGAATCGAAAATCTTCTTCCTGAGGATCATGCGGTGTGGGCACGGCAATTTCGTAGTCGCGGCAAGAATCACCGTCCACATTCCGCAAGTCACGACGCGCCACGGTTGCGTGGTCGATGACGGCGGAAAGAGGAAGGGAGTCATTATCCTGGCCGATGGGGCCAGTGCGACATTCGAATATCTCTTCGCTGGATTGCCGTGCTGCGAGCCATTGATCGCCGACCCGATTGTAATTGTCGCTGAAGTACCGGAGCGACTCTCGAACCTGGGTAACGCCGTTCGCGTCCTCGCTCGAAGCAATGAGGTGCTGGAAGGATGGGCAAAAAGTATCCTTATCGACGGTCATCGGCGGTTGGCCGGCGAAATAGCGAGAGACATGGTAGTGCCAACTTCTGACTGCCACCAGGGCATCACGCGAGCGTTCTATTTCACGCATCGGCGAATTCCGTCGCACCACTGTAACTACACCGACCACACACAGAAGAATTCCCGCTACGGCAACAAGCAATTTCGGCACGAAGCGCTCCTTTAGCCAGACGGGCCGCTTGACGCCCGAGCTTGAGCGATAAAGCGGGGTGAAAAGAGATTTCGTTGTCGGCCGGAAGAAAAGCAACAAGAACCAGGCGTCGACGGGGAACAGTACCAGCATTAACGCAAGGATCGGTGTGGCACTGAATTGAATTCCAGACCGCGATCCCGGATATACGAGTCCGGCGAGACATAGCAGCGAGGAGCCAACGCTCCAGAAAATCGTGGAGTTCCGCGCCCACGACCGCATACGCAATAAACCACGCCCGCTGAGAATCCCGGTCACGCCGAGCGCGATCGGGATCGCAACGGCCAATCCGATCATCTGCTTCAACAGTGGCAAATCGGGATTGGGATTGTGAAAGTTGACGCCGGGATATTTCTGTCGAATTGCGAGAAGCATGACTTCGACTGACGCTGCGATGAGCAGACCGGCAAACAGGAATAGGCTGCTGCCGATGAACACGACGACTGCCGCTACCGTGATTTCCCGTGGGCGTTTTGTCATTTGTTGAAACGCATTCGTTAAGATTGGCAAACGCTCCAAGCGAGGAAAAAGCCGTAAACGAAGGCCAGAGTCATTGAACTGAATTCGATGACTCGGCGGCAAACGAGCAGTGCAGCAAGCACTTGGAGTCGGTACAGCCATCGATTCGATTGATTCGAGAATAGGGATAATACTTTCGTTTGGAATACTAGAATCGGCGAGGTTGTGCTCACCTAAATACGGTACTTCCAAACATCGCTTGATGCAGGCTTTGGCCGTCAGTTCTCGACGCAAAAGGCGCAGACCGCCGGCAGAGATGGGACGCGATGCAAGAAAAATGAGGAGATTCGTTCTAATGAGGATGGCGATGGAGGCTATCCCATGAGAAACGCATTAAGATTGCTGCTTACGAAGTTTCGCGCGATGTCCAGGGCTCGGCGCAGCCTGGTATTGGCGTCTGCTGGTGTTATGTGCTTTGTCGTCCTGGCGCAATTGAGCCGGCTGAGCCCTTCGCCGCGTTTGAAGCTGGTCGACCGATCCACTTCCGAGGCGCAACACACGGAGATCCAGACGAACGCGCTGCAGGCGGACGACGGATCTTTTGTGGACATGGACAAACTCAAGGACCTGCCGGAGCCACTGAGTGCGCCGCTGGAGTCTCGGACGACGGATAGAAAACAGATGATCGCTGCCATGCCATTTGCGACGCCGTTGATTGCTCATACAGCGCAACTTGCGGTGGCTACCAAGGAATTTTCGCAATCGCGCGCATCCCTGGAAGAAATTCTCGAGCGTCATCGGGGATATGCTGCGCGGTTGCGGATGGTAGGCCGGCGCAGCGGAAGTGTTCTCTCCGCCACGTTGCGAGTTCCTTCGCCGGAATTGGGCGCCACGGTGAGTGAACTGAAATCGCTTGGCGAGGTTGAACAGGAAGAGCAAGCGGCGGACGAAATCACTCAGCAACGCGCGGACCTTGAAGCGCGCTTGAGCAATGCACAGGGCACGCTGCGGCGCTTAGAAGAGCTCCTGAAAAAGCAGACCTATCCGGACGGAAACGTCAGGGAACTGCAGCGGCAAATCGCCAGCGCGAACGCGGAAGTCAATCGCCTGGAAGCGGAACGGCAATCCTCGGAACACCGGGTGATTTTCGCGAACGTGCAGTTTTCGCTGAGGGAAGAGATTCCTGCGCCGGCGGAATCGCTCGGAGCGCAATTCCATAGCGCGGCCTCCGCGGGATTCAAGGAGGCAGCGGCGAGCGTTTCGGCACTGTTGTTGTTTTTTATCGGCCGTGGACCGGTGGCGCTGCTGTGGATGATGATTCTGTTTCTGCCGGCGCGGTATGTTTGGCGGCGTTCGATGACGGCCACGATTCCAGCGGCTGCGCCGGTTGCGCAGGGTTGAGAATTAAAACCCTACGCGGCGGAGCGACTAGAAGGATCAAGGCGGAGCGAAGAAAACGGCAAGACCGCCCGCCTCAGACGGGACCGCTACAAAGGCCAGGAAGGGCGGACTGCTAACAGGGAACGATGCGATCGCGGTTGCGGCTGACGCGTCGAGTCGCGTTGCGCGTGTCCACGACGAGCTTTGAGCCGTCGACAATCGCGTGGTAGTCGTAGCTCGAGTGGTCGGTGGCAATCAGCGCGGCGTCATATTTAGCGAGCATGTCCTTCGAGATAGGCACTGATTTCATATTTTCGAAATTGTAGTGGCGCATTTTGTGCATTTGCGGGAAGTATGGATCGTTGTACTCAAGATGAGCGCCACGCTCCTGGAGCAGTTGCATGATTTTGAGCGACGGCGATTCGCGAAGGTCGTCCACGTCCTTTTTGTAGGCAACACCAAGGATCAGCAATTTTGAGCCGTTGAGACTTTTTTTCTGGCGATTGAGGGCAGCAGCGACGGCATCCACAACGTGATAGGGCATGTAGGTATTGATTTCGCCGGCAAGCTCAATGAAGCGAGCGGAGAAATCGAATTCGCGCGCCTTCCAGGAAAGATAGTAAGGATCGACGGGAATGCAGTGGCCGCCGAGTCCCGGACCCGGGTAAAAAGGCATGAAGCCAAATGGCTTTGTCGCAGCCGCGTCGATGACTTCCCAAATGTCGATTTTCATGCGTGATGCGAGAAGCTTCAGTTCATTGACGAGGGCGATGTTGACGCAGCGGAAGATATTTTCGAGCAGCTTGGCCATTTCCGCTGCGCGAGTCGAGCTGACGGGCACGACGCGCGCGACGACCTGAGCGTAAAGAGCGATTGCCGCCCGGCTGCTGGGTGGATTGATGCCGCCAACGACTTTTGGAATTTGCGCGAGCCCGTATTGCTTATTTCCGGGATCTTCGCGTTCGGGCGAAAACGCCAGGAAAAAATCGGTGGGAATATTTTCGCTTTCGATTCCCGACGTAATGGGGCACTTTAAACCGCTTTTTTCAAGGATGGGAAGAACAAGTTCTTCTGTCGTGCCTGGATAGGTGGTGGATTCCAGAACGACGAGATGACCCTTCTGCAGGTGCGGCTGAATGGAGATGGCGGTTTGCTCGACGTAGCTAAGGTCCGGTTCGCGGCGTTCATCGAGAGGAGTAGGAACGCAAATGAGAACGGCGTCAGTTTCCTTGAGCTTGGAAAAATCGGTGGTGGCGCTGAAATGGCGGCTGTTGACGAACTGCTGAATTTTGGTCTGCTGGATGTGCTCAATGTAGGACTTGCCGGCATTCAGCATGGAAACTTTCGCGGGATCGGTGTCAAAGCCGGTGACCTTGTGGCCCGCTTCGGCAAAACGGAGCGCCAAGGGCAGACCTACGTAACCGCATCCGATAATTCCAACTTTTAATTGAGCACCTTTGAAGAATTCTGGTTTCCGGTCGGTAGGCATCTGACTGTAATCGCTCCTCATTCACAGAAGAAGTAGGCTGGCCCCGAAAAATCAGGCTGGAAAAACTACACGCATGCGGCGCAAGGGGCTGCGCTACCAATATAGCAGGTTCGCAAAAGAGTCGGCGCGCCCGGCGAAGTGTATGTTACGCGTTATTTAAGATGAGGAAACGTTGCTTCGCCGTGAAAGGCCGGACAAAATGTAATGACGAGCGGAAGATGAAAGCTTTTTTCACAGGACGAATCGCGTGACAATTTTTGTGGTTTTACTGCTGGGAGTTGCTGCAGGGATTCTGGTGGGACTGCTTGGAATTGGCGGCGGCATCGTGCTAGTGCCGGCGATGGTGCACCTTCTGCACATGGACCAGCACCTGGCGCAGGGAACTTCGCTTTTTATTCTTCTGCCGCCTATCGGCCTTGGCGCACTGCGGCAATACTGGAAAGCCGGAAACGTGGATTTGCGCGCAGGAATTTTGTGCGCAGTGGGGATGATCCTGGGAGCGTACATCGGCGGAAAGATTGCGGTGCCGATGTCGACGCAACTTCTAAAGGGACTATTCGGCGGATTTCTGATGTTTTCGGCGGTGCTGCTGTGGATGAAGGCGGCCTCGCAACCTGTAGCGGCGTCTGCTGTTGCCAAAGAGGGCGGAGCATGAGCCGGCAAATGCTTGTGGATGCCGGTGTGCTGCTGGCAGGTCTGACGGGCGGAATCGCATCAGGAATGTTTGGAATCGGCGGAGGCGTGATTTTAGTTCCGATTCTCGGCTTGCTGCTGGGATTCAGCCAGCATCGCGCGCAGGGAACAAGTTTGGTGGCACTTATACCTCCGACGGGATTGCTGGCGGTGATCGCGTATGCAAAATCGGATTACGTTTCGTGGCAAACAGGATTGCTGCTGATTCCGGGAGTGTTCCTTGGTGGAATTACCGGTGGGAATCTTGCAAAACGAATTCCTGCCGCGCGAATGAGGCGGATTTTTGCTTCGTTGATGTTTTTGCTGGGCATCTGGCAGGTTTTTAGCGCTTTCCGCGGATGATGGATTTGCGAAATTATGATTGACCTGCATTGCCACATATTGAGCGGGATGGATGACGGCGCGAGGAGTGCTGAAGAGTCGCTGGCAATGGCGGAGATGGCGATTTCCGACGGAATTACTCACGTTGTGGCAACGCCGCACTCGAGCAACGAATACCGTTTTGATTTCGCGGCCGTGCGGCGGGCTTCGATGGAATTGCAAAGAGCTGTAGGCGACCGGCTGAAACTTGCGACGGGCTGTGATTTTCATTTGAGCCCGGAAAATATCGCGGCACTAAAGAGAGATGCCGCGCCGTTCTGCATTCATCAAAAGGATTATCTGCTGGTGGAGTTCAATGAATTCTCCATTCCTCCCGCGATAGACCAGACCATTTACGAAATTCAATTGGCGGGTTTGCGGCCGATCATCACGCATCCGGAGCGGAATGCCATCATTCGCACACAGCCGAAGCGACTGGAAAAGTGGGTTCGAACCGGAGGATACGCCCAGGTGACCGGCGGGTCGTTGACAGGAAGTTTTGGGTCAGCGGCGCGGCGGACTGCACTCGCGTGGATCACGCGCGGGCTAGTGCATTTTGTCGCGAGCGACGCGCATAATCTGACGAGCCGGCCACACAAGTTGCGGGCTGCGTACGATGTGGTGCGCGCGGAATTTGGAGAAGAAAAAGCAGAGGCGTTATTCCTGACAAATCCGCTGGCAGCTTTTGAAGGACGCCCGCTCCCCCATGTACCCGAAATCGTCGAAGAACAAGCGAAGAAAAAGTGGTTTTTGTTTTTCTGATTTTGTGAAGCGCAGTCGGGCCTTGGTGGTCGATTCGCCGCAGTCTGTACTTAGCCCGTTCATTTCTCGTGAGTAGCCGGCAGGCCGGCCCACGCGTTCAGCAGGCCGAGATATTCGCGGACGACACTAAGAGCGTCGGGCGTCGAGCGCCACCAGTGGGACGCGTCGAAGTCGTCAGGGGCGGCGCGCACAAGTATGCGTCCGCTACCGTGTCCGCGCGAGACTTTTTCCCAGAGCGTACGAACCCTGCGCGTGTGAGCTTTCGAGGTGACAACAATCACCGAGGCACCGCGCTGCTGATCGAGAGCATCGGCGACGACACGAAGCTCGTCCGCTGTGTTCAGGATACGCGGCTTTAAGATGCGAATATCTCCAGGAGGCACACCCTTTTCGATCAGAACCATGCGGCTGTATTCCTCTTCGCCAGCGTATGGGAGACGAAGACCTTCCATTGCCGCGCCAGGTTGGAGTGGCTGCGTCAGCCACACTTCCTTTGCGTAGCCACCACGATAGATCTCTGCTGCGGCCAGGGCGCGGTCTGGAAGGCCGCCGCTGAGCACAAGGATGGCCTGGGATTTTTCGAGGGGATCTTCACGAACGAGCCACGACCCAGCGTGATAGAACGCGTAAATGCCCGCGAGAACAAACAGCACAGCGCCAAATCCAATCACGAAGACAGACCGGCGCCGGAATCGACTCAATGCGGAGCGTCCATTCATTCAGAACGCGAATGGTAATCTTCAGCAACATCGATGGTCAATCACCGAAAGCGACGATACACTGGCAAGACAAAATTTTGGAGGGGGACTCATGCGGGCAGTGGTGACCGGAGCGGCCGGATTTTTGGGATCGCATCTGTGCGATCGATTGCTGGCGGAAGGCTGGTCGGTGCTCGGCCTGGACAACTTTATTACCGGCCGAAAGGAAAATCTTGAGCACCTGGAGGGGAATGTGCAGTTTTCCTTCGAAACAGCGGATGTGTGCGACCCGCTGCGCGTTCAAGGGGACCTGGCCTACGTGCTGCATTTTGCGTCGCCCGCAAGCCCTCCGGATTATTTGCGGCACCCCATCGAGACGATGCGCGTTGGTTCCGTGGGAACGCAGAATGCCCTGGAACTGGCGCGGGAAAAGGGCGCGAAGTTTTTCATCGCGTCGACGAGCGAGTGTTACGGGGACCCGGAAGTTTCTCCGCAACATGAAGAATATTGGGGCCACGTAAATTCGGTCGGGCCGCGCAGCGTGTATGACGAATCGAAGCGTTTTTCTGAAGCGCTTACCATGGGATATCACCGGCATTACGGGCTCGATACGCGCATTGTACGCATTTTCAATACCTACGGGCCGCGGATGCGATTGAACGACGGCCGCGCATTGCCGAATTTCGTTTTTCAGGCCCTGAGCGCCAAGCCTATCACCGTGTATGGCGACGGAAAACAGACGAGAAGTTTTTGCTACGTTTCGGATCTCATCGACGGAATTTACCGGCTGATGCTTTCAGACGAACATTTTCCCGTAAACGTCGGAAATCCCTTGGAAATCACGATTCTGGAATTTGCGGAACGCGTGCGCAGTTATTTTCCAAAAGCGGAGCCAATCGTTTTTGAGCCGTTGCCACAGGACGATCCAAGACGGCGCTGTCCGGACATCCGCAAAGCGAAGCGGCTGCTCGGATGGGAACCGAAAGTGCAACTCGCAGATGGACTGCGGCTGACGATTGACTATTTCCAGAAGCAGTACGCCGCGCAGAGCGCGAGATAAAACAACCGATTCAAGTGGAAAAGCGCAATCCGTTATTCTCTCCCGAACGAGAAGTATTCGAACCCGAGTGCCTTCATTTTTTCAGGTTGGTAGAGATTGCGGCCGTCCACAACCAGTTTCCGCGCCATAAGTTTCCCGGCGCGATCCCAATCAATCTTCTTGTAGACATCCCATTCGGTGCAAACGAGAGCCGCGTGTGCGCCTTCCAGCGCGCTGTAAGGGTCGCCATGATAATGGGCCTGTGGAAACTGTTTTTTCGCTTTGTCGAGCGCTTCCGGATCGCACGCGTGAACTTCGGCGCCCTCGTCAAGCAAGCGCTTCATCACATCAAGCGCCGGAGCGAAACGAATGTCATCGGTGTTCGCTTTGAAGGCTAAACCAAGAATCGCCACACGTTTGCCTTTTACGACCCACAAGGCTTTGCTGACCTTGTCGAAAAAACGATCGATGCGTTGCTTGTTGACGCGCTCGGCGGCTTTCAAAATTTCGAAATCAACGCCCACGGTTGCGGCGAGGCTAATAAACGCCTGAATGTCTTTGGGGAAACAAAAGCCTCCGAATCCCAGTCCGGCTTTAAGAAATTGCGTGCCAATACGTGGATCGAGGCCCATGGCGTGCGTGACTTCCTCTACGTTTGCGCCAAGCTTTTCGCAAAGGTCGGCAACCGCGTTGGCATAACTGATTTTTAGCGCGAGAAACGAATTCGAAGCGTGCTTGATCAATTCGGCGCTGCTGATGGTGGTGACCAGGAATTCCGCCTTATGCGTATCGGGACACTTGCCGTCGTGCACCGGGCAAGTAAATTTGTGCTCAAGAATAGGCCGGTAGATTTCGCGGAGCTGTTCGGCGGCAGCAGGATCTTCGACGCCGACTACAATGCGATCGGGATGGAAGAAATCCTCCACGGCCGTGCCTTCGCGCAGAAATTCAGGATTGGAAGCGACGCGGAAGCCGCCGTTCCCGCGGCTGTATGCGGAAAGCGCGCGCTGCAGCTCGATGCCAGTGCGGGCAGGCACCGTGCTTTTTTCGACGACGAGTTTGGGCGAACGCGCCTCAGCGGCTATCTGTTGTGCCACGTGGTCGATGGCGGAAAGATCGGCGCTGCCGTCGGGGCGAGGCGGAGTGCCAACACAGATGAAGATCGCGTCACCAAAGCGAATTGCTTCACCGGCGTCGACGGTATAGGAAATTTTTCCGGATTTGCCGGCCGAAACAAGAATTTTATCGAGATGTTGCTCGTAGATAGGAATCTGGCCGGCTTTCAGCTGCGCAATGCGGTCTGCGTCGATATCAGTGCAGATCACATCGTGTCCTGCCTCGGCAAGACACGCGCCCGTCACAAGGCCAACGTAGCCACAGCCGATCACCGATAATCGCAACGCAGGCCTCCTCTAAATCCTAGAAATGCCACGGCTGGGCCGGGCAGGTAACCACATTTCAGAAACCGTACAAAGAAATTCAGCGCGGCCTTTTGCCCATCAACAGACCGCGGAGTCCAAGCAGCACCAGCTGTGGTTGACGCCGAAGAACGCTCCAGAGCAATTGCGTCGAATGGTCGCGGTGAATTTCGCCGAGCGATTCGCGGGTTGCCGAGTTCAGCAGATCGACAAGATAGGAGTAGTCTTTCTGCTGGAAGTGGTGCAAGGTTTTCCGGATCAGCCAATGTGTGTCGAGTTCACGGCGCAACGCACGAAGTTCGCCGTTCTGTTCCGAGCCGAGAAGAGCATCGGCTACACCCTGCGCGCCACGGAATCCCGTGACGATGCCTCCTACGGTGGTCACTTTTACTTGTGCGGCGGCATCACCAACCAGGAAAACCCTGCCGCTCCCGACGCGACGCTCGACGGGAATCCATTTGCGATACACGGGGATGCGCGCGCCCTGCCACTCCAGCGGCTCCATATTTTTCTTTTCGAGGAAACGCTCGATGCGCTTTTTCGTTTCCTGACCGCTGCCTTCGCCGATGATTCCAAGAGCTCCGCGGGATTCATTTTCGGGAATGAGCCAGTAAAAGTATGGGGTGTCGTCCGGAACAAACCACACTCGTGTGGTATCCGGGCGACAATCTTTGGGAAGCCGCACCAGGGCCTGAACCAGCGGGACTGTTTCGACGGGAGGCCATCCGGCCGAGCGGCCGACTCGACTGGTCGCACCGTCGGCGCCCACCACATGACCGGCGTGCAGCTCTTCGCGGCGGCCCGCGGTTTCTACGTCGAGACGTAAACCACGCGAGTTCGGTCCGAGACCAAGAAAGTGCGAGTCAAAGGAAAGCTTCGCGCCGGCTCTCGAGGCTTCGTTCGCGAGCGCGGGGATCAGGCGTGCACGTTCGATGATCAGATCCGGACGGCGAAGCGCGATCTCCGCCGATCGTCCATCGGTGAACAATTCGAAGCGGCGAATTTCGTTGACGATGCTGGAGGAAGCGACCTCGCGAAGTTGTTCACGAAAATGATGCGTCACAATCAGCGAGCGAGGTGCCGGATCGAGTCCGGATTTTGCGTCGAGAACGCGAACGTCCCGGCCGCCCGCAGCCACTTTTGCGGCTGTGAGCAGTCCTGCCGCTGAGCTGCCCACAACGATAACGCTGCCATTTTTGGTTTCGGTTCGAAGACTCTGCTGCTTTTCAAGCACGCGTTCAGTTCTTCCCATTAACCCAGCCGCTTCGAGTACCGCGCCGGGAAGTCTCAACAAGAATGTTTGATACACCCAACTGTCAACAGAACAAACGCCCGCTTCAGGTAAGGAAACCTCTGTGTTGGTTCTAAAGTATAGCGAAACCAAGGCTAGCGGGAAACCGCGCGTGGACCTCGCTTAGTCCGTCGCGACGGCAGCGGGCTTGGCAGTCTGCCGCTCGTACGGCGCACGTTCGAGGAAGGCGATGCCGCTAAGCGCCGCGACGACTGCGAATACGATCAACCCCAGGGACAGGGAGAGCGGTAAAAAGCTGACAAGCAGGGCGAGCGAACCGGAAAAGGCGCCGAGAATGTACATTGCGAGCACCGCGCCGCGCTGTCCCAGGCCAAGATTCGCCAGGCGATGAGCGGCGTGATCCTTGCCCGGTGTGGCAAACGGCAGGAGTCCACGTTTGCTGCGCGAGATGGTGACGAGCGTGGTATCAAAAATAGTCGCACCCAGAACGAGAACCGGAACAACCCATGCGGAGAGCATGTTGGATTCCGCGAGACGCAGCTTTAGCCCAAGCGTTGCCATCAGGAATCCCAGGAACATTGCGCCACCGTCGCCCATGAAAATTTTTGCAGGCTTGAAGTTCCATCGAAGAAATCCCGAAGCCGCGCCAAGCACGGCCGCAGCGAGTACCGTCACTAGCGTTTGCCCGTTAAGATAAGCCAGCAAAGCGAAAAACGCGGATGCCATGGCCGCGACTCCCGCGCAAAGTCCGTCCATATGGTCCAAAATACTGAATGAAGCTGTGATGCCTACGACCCATACCACTGTAAGCACGATATCGAGCAGATCGCCGGTGCGGCCCCCAAACAGTGTGTTGAAAACCTGGGCTCGAATGCCACTGAGCAGCAGAATCCCCGCAGCCAGCGGCATCCCGACAAAAAGTTTTATCTGGTGATGCAGCAGTCCTCGGTCATCCAGGATTCCCACCGCGGCGATCAGCGTGGCTCCGGCAAGAATTCCTTCAATTTGCTCGCGCGCAGGACCGTTAAAAAGAAATAACACGCCGAGAACGACTCCTGCGTACATCGCTAGTCCACCGAGCAGAGGAATAGGTTGTAAATGAACTTTGCGAGGCCCGGGAAGATCGACCATGCCGACGCGAAGGGCCAAAGCGCGTACCGGAACAGTAAGAAATAGAGACGCAAATAGAGCAATGAAAAACGCGAAAAGGCCTGCGGCCATTCGTCCTCAGATTTCAGAGTTACGGATCCGGCCTGTGCGGCTCCTACCGGCGATGCACGCGACTCACTGCCGGATTTGGGGATCCGGCTCCCAAGTCAAAGACACGTCGTTGGCCCCTGGGCCGGTCAACGGGCTGCCCCACGCAGCTTCATTACCATAGCGCGGAAAAACTAACCGGGCCAGAAAAAAGTGACGTCCAACTTACCTAAGCTGTCAACCGCGTGTTAATACAGCAGAAAGGGTATGACGACCATGCAAACCGGGACCGACGTGCTAGAGACTTAGCTATCGACGGATAGTCAACGGCGAGAGGAGACGAGCAGGCAACTACTGATCCCTCAACGCTCTGTGAGCATTCGTGCGAAAATGCGCTTCACTTCTTCGCGATCTTTCGTTTGGAAATACCAATCGATCGTGCGTTTTAAGCCGTCCTTGAACGCGACTTTCGGTTCCCACTTGAGCAATTTCTTGGCGAGCGCGTTGTCGGCCACACGGTTGAGCGGTCCGGTTGGCATGTCCTTGCGCAGCTTGATTTCCGCCTGGTGCCCTGTGTGTTCGCAAACCATGTGCACTGCGTCGATTACCCGGATGCGTTCCATGGTGCCGAGATTCACGGCGGTGCCGTCGTCGATTTTCTCGCCGGCGAGAATCGTGCCTTCGACAATGTCATCAATGTAGGTCCAATTGCGGATCTGCGTGCCGTCACCCCACACTTCAAACGGGGTTTGATGGATAAACGCGCGAGCAATCATCGCGATGACGGCATGATTTTCCACGCCGCGCGGGCCGTACACCGTGAAGTACCGGCACGCAGCCGCGCCAAGTCCGTGCTCCTTGTGATATGCCTTCAGCGTGAACTCGGCCATCAACTTCGCCCAGCCGTAGGTGTTATCGGCGTCGTTCGGACCATTCGTCAGATCTTCCGTGAGGTACAACACCTTGTTGACGTCGGATTGAAGAAAATTGGGATAGACGCAGCCTGAAGAGGCGAAGACAACTTTCTTGGTTTTCGCGCGAAGGGCTTCGGAAAAAACAAGTCCGTCCAGAAAAAAATTGGATGCCGGCCCGGCCTGATGCAGATCCACATAGCCGCGTCCTCCGTGATCCGCGGCAAGATGAAACACCGTATCCACGCCATTCATCGCGGCGCGCGTCACTCCTGGTTCTCGGAGATCAGCCTGAATGAAATCGACTGCTCCCTTTGCCAGTGGTTCGCGCAAATTATCCAGGTGACCGCTCGTGAGGTCGTCCACGATCCGGACTTTTGCGCCCCGCGCGAGCAGTTGATCGGTAAGCGTCGAACCGATAAACGAAGCACCGCCAGTAACCAAAACTCGCTTTCCCGTCCAGAAAGTTTCCGCAGGATTCACGTGTTTCCGTCCCATTTTCTGTCAGCGCGAGCGGGAGCGACTGACGATTTGCACAAATTTTCCCAGCTCTTCGACTCTATCATAGGCGGGCGCTGCGGCCAGCGCTGCTCGGCCCATCTGCGCGACACGCATCGGATCGGCGGCAAGCTGGCGTATGACAGTTGCCAGCTCATTCGGACGATCTGGGTCCGCGGCAACACTGAATCCCGCTCGTTCGCCGAGCATCACGGCGTCCGTCTCGTTTGGCGCCGCTGCAACGATTGGTTTGCCCGCCGCGAGAATGCCGTACATCTTGCTCGGAACGACCACGCCTTCGAGGCCACGCTTAACGGTGATCAAGTGAGCGTCCGCAGCCGCAAGCACTGAAGGAATTTTGCTGCCCGGAAAAAATGGCAGAAAACGAATGTTGGAGATTCCGGACGCCATGGATTCAAGTTGCGCGCGTTGCGCGCCCTCGCCTACGAAGACAAAACCCACGCCGTCGTCTGAGAGTTGCTTTGCCGCGGCGACCAAAGTCTCCCAGGCTCCGTAAAAACCGATATTCCCGGCATGCAGAACCACGAAACGGAATCCTTCACGGATTTGCCGGATCACCTCAGAATCGGATTGCGGCTGCGGCGCACCAGAGGGGAGAATTTCCGTGCCGTCGCGGACAATCTCAATGCGATCGGCGCGGACACCCTTGGCAAGTATGCGGTTGCGCATGTCTTCGCCAAGTACGATCACGCGAGTTGCCCGGCGCAGAGCCCACCGGTGCAGTTTTTCCCAGATGCGCGAGAGCCATCCCGGCGCGACGATCGCTCCAGCCACTGCCATGTCCGGATACATATCGCGGATGTTGTAGAAATACGGCTTGCGCTTGAGCATCGCGACGAAGGCGCCAATGATTCCTTCGAAGGGAGGATCGGTCATGGCCAGAACCGCATCGCAGCGTGTGAAGAGCGCTCGGGGAATCACGAGCGCAGTGTACGTCAGATAGTTCAGCACACGTTTTTTCATGTTGAAGCGGGGAAAATCCGTAGAGCCGACTCGCACGATGCGCACGCTATTTTTCTTTTCCGTTTGGAAAAGCCGCCACGGACGCTGCTCGCTTGGATCGTACGACGGCCGGCCGCAAACAATCGTCACTTCATTTTCTCGCGCGAGCGCGCTCGCAACTGTTTCTGCCATCTTCGCAGTCGCAGAAGTATCCGGCGGGTAATAAAGATTCAGGAGCAAAACGCGCATCGCACGATTGTACACACGCTGACCGCCACGGGCTTGTTTCAAGCGCTCTACAGTCGCAATCGCGTCTTGTGTTGGAGAATGCCGCGTAAACTGGCCGTAAAGCATTCGGTGTGATCTCCGAAGTTTACAAAACATAGCCGACAGTTTTGATGTCTCATTAGGTATGCGCCAGCGCTGGAGCGTGATTCTGCCGATAGCCGGCCTCATCCTTTTCGCAGCCGTCAGCTACCGGTCTATGGGTGTGAATCACCATGAGGAAGGCACTCCGACCAAGTATTACTGGTGGTCGTCGCTCCGTTTGGATTCGGACCCACTGAATGGAAATGCGGCGCTTGCAAAACCTTGCGCGAACGAAAAAGCAAACTGCACGAACTGGCAGCCTTCGCACATCTGGGTTGAACCGGGACGGCTGGACAAATTGCTGGTCGTCTCCGCGCTTCCCGCTTTTCTTGCCGGCGCGGCGATCGTTATCGGCTTGAGCAAGCTCGGGATCGATGAAGTGCTGACCTTCATGGTTTCGATGCCCATACTTATCTTCGCCTGGTATTACCTCGTTGGCTGGCTGATCGACCGGTGGAGTCACAACCGCAAGCAAGCAAAAAGCGTTCAGCTCAAATTAACGTGATCGGTCGCATCCCTGCCCCGCGATTCAACCGATCTTCGGTGCTGCGTTTTGCTTCTCCACAAGGCCGCGCGTTTTTGTCACCCGCGCGTAATCAGAAAATCGCCGAGGACGAGTGCATCCATCCTCGTCCGTTGGAAGCAGTCGATGGCTTCCTGCGGTTTGCAAACGATCGGCTCGTTGTCGTTGAAGGAAGTATTGAGCACGACCGGCACGCCAGTTTGCACTTCAAAGGCGCGAATTAGCTTCCAGTAGCGCGGATTCGCCGGGGCTGTGACTGTTTGCAAGCGCCCGGTACCGTCCACGTGCGTTGGAGCGGGAATTCTGTCGCGCATCTCAGGCCTCACAGCGTAAGCCATCGTCATGAAAGGTGACGGATGCGCTTGCTCAAACCATTCGGACGTCTTTTCCGCGAGAATCGAAGGTGCGAACGGGCGGAAGATTTCTCGATGTTTGATGCGCTGATTGAGTATTTCCTTCATCTCCGGCCGGCGCGGATCGGCCACGATGCTGCGGTTGCCAAGCGCTCGTGGTCCCCATTCAGCGCGGCCCTGGAACCAGCCGAGAATTTTTCCGCCGGTAACAATGGCCGCGGATTTCCGTAACAATTCTTCCTCCGGCAGCTCGTCGACCGTGCATCCGCTTTCAGAAAAGCGCGACGCCTGCACAGCAGCGCGAATTTCCTCGCGGGAAAATTCCGGTCCCCAGTACGCGTGCTCCATCACGAAGTCGCGCGGATTTCCCAGCAGCTGATGCCAGACGAACTGAGCCGCGCCCACCGCCAATCCTGCATCGCCCGCCGCGGGATGAACGTAAACATTTTTGAATCTGGTGGAAGTGGGAATTTTTCCGTTTGCGACGCAATTGAACGCCACGCCGCCCGCAAGGCACACGGACTCCATTCCCGTTTCCGCTGCCAAGTGATTCAACATGCCGAGATACACTTCTTCGAGCCGCGCCTGCAGCGAGCACGCAAGGTTCTTGTGCCGCTGTTCGATTGGAGCCGTGGGATCGCGCACCGGTCCGAGCTTTTGCGCCATCGTTTCCGAATACATTTTTCCGAGCACCGGCGTTTTGTCCGCATCGGCCCAGGTCATTTCCGGACCGCTGCGGTGATGCGTGAAGTATGCGAGTCCCAAACGAAAACCCGCGCCATTCGAATGAACGATGTCGCGAAACTCCTGCAAAAATTCTGGCTCGCCGTAAGCGGCGAGTCCCATTACTTTGTATTCGTCGCCAAATTTCAGGAAGCCGAGATATTGCGTCACCGCGCTGTAATAAAGTCCAAGCGAATGAGGAAACGCGATCGATCCGTGAATATTCATGCGCCTGCCAAAACCCGCTCCCCACATGGAGCTTGCAAAATCTCCCAGTCCGTCGGCGGAAAGCAGAGCCGCCTCTTCGAATGGCGAACAATAAAAAGCGCTCGCCAAATGCGCAATGTGGTGCTCGACGCGATGAAATTGCGCGGAAAGGGCTCCAGGATCGGTATCGAACGCGGCAGCCAGCGCTTCACGAATACCTGTGAATTTCGCGAGGACTTTCATTCTTTCTCGCGCAAAGGACGGCATGCGCATCGCGTACAAAAGTTTTGTGCCGAGTCGCGCGTAGGGATTTCGCGGAACCGCGACGTGATGCACATCCTTCAGTGTGATGCCCGCTGCTTTCAGGCAGTAACCGATTGCCGCAGCCGGGAATCCCGCGGCATATTTCACGCGATTGAAGCGTTCTTCCTCGACAGCTGCAATCAATTTCCCATCGCACAGAATCGCAGCCGAAGCGTTGCCGTGATACGCATTGATCCCAAGAATGTTCATAGCTCGAACTTTCAGTGTACCAGCTGAGGAAGAGAGCAGGGATGACAGGGATGACGGACTAAGGCTTTGATCCTGCTCTTCTGCTCCACTCATTCAAGACAAACAGCGCCCAAGGACGCGACCAGGAGGTCCTGCCATTGAGGAAAGTACGCCAGACGGATTGCACACCTTCAGGTTTAAGAAGCGCAGCGAGCAACGGCGCGATGGACGCAAAGCTCTCGTCCATGCACGACTTGAGCGGCCCACGAAGCCATTGTTCCCAAGGCAAAGTGAACGTGCGCTTCTTCTGTCGGCTGATTTCAGCCGGCAAAAGATTACCGAGCGCTTCGACCAGCAGCGCTTTTTGTGCGCCCCGCTTTTGCCGGGCGCTATCCGGCAGCGCCGTCACGAACTCCACCAGCGGCGTATCGAGCAGCGGAACGCGGACTTCGAGCGACCGCGCCATGCTCACGGAATCGGTGTCGCGAAGTAGCGTGCTCGCCATGTACGTCCGCATCTCGAGCCAACTGATGGCCGCAATGGGTTCCAGATGCCGCGCTTCATCGGCTGCAAGCTGCAGCCAGCCGAGCCATGTCGGCTCCAGCGTGTAGCCATCCGCCGCGAGTGCGCTCGGCCGGAAGCGCGGGTCGATCAACTTCTCGATCTCTCCAGGAGGAAAAAGCGTTCTTGAAAAAAAATAAGGATGTGGCAGGCGTTGCGGATTCCGCCACGCCGCCGAAGCTTTCATCGCCGCATCGGGAGTACGTCCTGAGGCGAACAACGAGCGCAGAACTCCCGAAGTCGCATCGCGCAACGTTGCGGGCACGAACTGCGCCACACCGGTCAGTCGCGCCAGTTTTGGCGTGTCCGCAAATGTGGAATATCCTGCGAACAGCTCATCGCCGCCCAGGCCCGACAATGCCACCTTCAATCCCACCTGCCGAGCAGCCCACGAAACGAAGTACGTGTTGATGCCATCCATCGTTGGCTGATCGAGTGCGGCGAGTGCTTCATCAAGGCGCGCGGGAATTGCGTCTCCGGCCAAGGGAATTTCCGTATGCTGCGTGCCGCAGCGCTCGGCGACGATTCGCGTTAATGCGGATTCGTCAAAGGGCGTCCTCGGAAACGCAAGCGTGAAGCTCTGAATCCCGGCATGCTCGCGAGCTGCCAGAGCGGCTATCGCGCTGGAATCGAGTCCGCTCGATAAGAACAAGCCAACCGGCACATCCGCAATCAGGTGCGCGCGTACACTGTCTTCAAGCAGAGGCCGCAGAGCGCTGGCCGCTGCCGCGAAATTCCGTGGACGCCGTGTATCCTTCGCCGCAGGACTTCGCCGCGGATCCCACCATGGATGCGGACGTGGCAAACGGCGCCGGTCCGGAATGTAGAGCAGGACTCGATGGCCGGGCGGTAGCGAAAAGACGCCTTCGTACATCGTGACCGGTTCGCTGACGCTGCCGAACAATAAAAAGGATGTAAGTGCATCCTGCGAAATTTGTTTTGGCGCGATTCCGCTTGCCACCAAGGCGCTAACTTCCGACGCAAACGCAAAACCTACGCCAGTTTGCGTGTAATACAGGGGCTTGATTCCAAGCGGATCGCGAGCCAAAAACAAGACAGGGCCCGAAGTGTAGTGTTTGCGAAAATCTGCAATCGCGAACGCGAACATGCCGCGCAATTCGCTCAGGCACTCCTCGCCCCATTCCTCCCAGCCATGTACAAGCACTTCGGTGTCCGATTGCGTCGAAAAACGATGGCCTAATCGGGTAAGCCGTTCGCGAAGTTCCCGATAGTTGTACAGCTCACCGTTAAAAACAACGGCCACGTCTCGTGCTTCGTTCCAAATCGGTTGCTGACCGCCGGGAAGGTCAATGATGCTCAGCCGCCGCATCGCCAGCGCAAGCCCCGGCGCGCGCGGATCGTTTGCCAGAAATCCTTCGCCGTCCGGTCCGCGGTACTGCATCGTGGCGGCCATGACGCGAACCCGTGATTCGGCGTCACCGCTTCTGCTTTGAAACGCGACGCCGCAAATTCCGCACACGCGTTTACTTGATCTCCGGTGTCGTAAAGAACGCGGTGCCCGCGCTCACGAGATGCGAGCGAAGACGAAAGCGCGGCATCTTCAGCCGCTGGTCCCCGTACCAGGCGAGGAACAATCGAGACAGAAAGAGAAATAGCGTCGCAAGTATGGCGGCAGCTAGTACAAAAAAAGACTCGCGTTCCAGAAGCAGGCTCCAATCCACCTTTTCATCCCATCCTGGAAATATTCGATCCAGTATTGGACGTAACCGTAACCCATCAAGCGGCAGTCGCGCGATCCGAACGTGGGCAAACTTTTCGTAGCTATAGGCAGGCGGGTAACCCGGAATTTTTCCGGTAGCCTCCGCGAAATTCTGTGGAGCTTGCAACTCTTTCCGCGTCAGCATCTCGCCTTTCGCGTTGCGCATCACGATTCGATAGGTTGGATCCACCACAATCCACCGGCCATTCAGCAGCACTTCCGCAACAACGTGCTTCGCGCTGCGGTCCGGCGAAAGCAAAAGAAGCCGTCGCACTTGCAGATCAGAGCTTTGGGCGAGATTTAAGAAAGCGTTGGTCGCCGTTCCGCAGACTGACAGCAGCTGCTGGTAATTGAGAGTTGTTTCGGGATCGCGTACGGCGAGCCCCGTCGGGTTGGGTTCCGCCGACCGTGGCGGTCCCTGACGCATCCAATCCAGAATCGCTTCCACTCTTTGTTCCGGCAGGGCGTTTGCCGGCACGATGGCGTCACTAAAGCCGTCCAAATATCGGCGCACGGAATATTCCCATCCGGCCGAATAAACGAGCGTAACCAACGAGGCCAAAAGCGCGACATTCACGCCGCGCCACACGACCCGGAAAATTTTGTGTTGCAAGCTCACCACACTTCTAGGCCGGACATGCAGATTGTCCTCCGACTGCAGGTTTCGCTGCAAGGCCAGCGTAAATTTCTTCCATGCGCTCTACGGGCTCGTCCCAGCCAAGCCGGCTAACCGCTTTTCTACCGCCTTCCGACAGGTTGGTGCGCAGGAATGCGTCGCTCAGTATCTGTTTGACGGCTTGGGCCACTGCCGGGGTTTCATGCGCCACCACAATTCCAGCGAGCCCTCGAAGCAATGGGGCAACACCGCAATTCTCCGTGACCACCACCGGCGTGCCGCACGCCGCAGCTTCCGCTGCCGTATTTCCAAAATTTTCATTCTGCGAAGGTAAGACGAATACATTCGCGTCGCGGTAGGCTGCCCATTTCCTTTCTCCAAAGACCGCGCCACTGAATACCACGCGCGGCCGCACTCCCCTCGCCCTAGCCAGCTCTTCCAGGCGCGCCTGCATTCCGGACTCATCCGGCCCGGCAAACGCCAACCAAACCTGCTTGTTTGTTATATTTTCCGGCAGCTGCGCAAAAGCTTCGAGCAACAAGTCCGGACTCTTCTTCTTCGATAGCCTGCCGAGAAACAAGATCAGCAGCGCATCGGCTGGGATGCCATGCTTCGCCCGGAATGCGCCTTCCACGGGCAATTCGCGCGGTGCCACTACGCCATTCCGGCGCAGAAAAAGTTTCGTGCGCAGAATTCCGCCCCCCGCCAGTTCCTCCATTTCCTGCCTGGAAGTCGCGATCACGGCTGCCGCTCCTCCAAGCATCTCTTTTCCCCAGTGCGCGTGATACACGCGTTTCAGAAAAACATTTCGCACGATCGGTACAAACATCCCGATGGGCTCGATCACATACGGAATGTTTTGCTTGCGGCATTCCCTCGCAACCGCAGGTCCCAACAGATCGTACAAACCAAAAATATGAGCTACTTGAAAGCCGGTTAGCCGCGCGCGGCAATATCTTGAAACCGCCGGATTCCACGTCGCTGCACGGTAACGAAGCCAGGTCGGCAAATAGATGCTCTGCACGCCGTCTAACTCGCGCGTCCATCCGAAGGGCGATTGTTTCGCAGCCCCCGCATTTTCTTTGGACGTCTGCCGCGATTTGAATCCCCAGTCGGCTGTGAGAACCGTCACCTCGTGGCCTCGCCGTGCCAGCCCGTTTGCCAGTGCCTCCACTTTCACCGGAGGCCCGCCGAATTCATAAAATGGCGCGTAGGACTGTGTGACGTTCAGGATTCGCATAGGCCGCGCAGAATTTTTCGGAAGGATTTTGCGAATATAGTGAAGCGAAATTCATTTTCGACACGTTGCTTGCCGCGCCTGCCCATCTCTTGCCCAAGCGTCGGATTTGCCAGTAACGTTTCGATCGCCGTCGCCAATTGCACCGCATCGCCATGCGGCACCAGGTATCCCGTTCTAGCGTCATCGATCACTTCCGGCGCTCCGCCGTGCGCGCCTCCGATCACCGGTTTCCCGCAGGCCATGGCTTCCAGATACACCAGCCCAAACCCTTCGCCTTTGCTTGGCAATGCAAATATCTCGCAGTGCGCATAGCATGAAGCGAGCTCTTCGTAGCTCAGCCCAGAAAGAAAATGCACATGCTGACACACTCCATTTTCCTCCGCCAAATTCTCCAGCCATTCGCGATCGTCGCCTTCGCCCACCATCGCAAAATGCAATTCCGGCCAGCGCGGCAGCAACCGTGGCAGCGCCGTGATCAGCGTGTCCATTCCTTTGTAACGCTCATCCGCACGCCACCGCCCCACCGTCAAGACCACTCGGCCTTCAGGAAAAGCTACGGGCGCTAGAGACTTGGCAGCATGCGGCACCAGAGCTTCAAATTGCGGGTCCAGCGACCAGGGCAGTACGCGAATTTTTTCCACGGCCACGCGCTGGATCGCTGCCACCTGATCAGCTGTGTATTTGCTCGGAGCCAGCACCAGGTCCGCGCGCCGCAGCGCCATCCGCCGAATGCGCCCCAGCGGTTCCCACACTTCGACTCCGTGCGTGCACACGATCGACTTCAGCCGAGGCGCCAGAAAATGCATGGCACGCACGACTGGCGCGAGATTGGGATGCCCCGCGACGACTAATTTCGTCTTCGATTTCCCGCCGCCAGATCGTCTCCGCGCCGCACGAATTGCCGTGGCAAGGAATCTGCCTTTCGCTCGCTCGCTTCCCGTGAAAATAATTTCGCGCCCCGCAACGCTCAGCCTCTTTAACTCCGGTCCGTCATTCAAACTCAAAATCCGGCATTCCATCCCGCGGCTCGCTGCAAATTCCGTCATCACGGAAGCCAGATGCCTCCCGGCGCGTTGTACCCCGCCAGCCGCATCCAGTTCAGGGAAAAGTCCGATCAGCACGCGCAGAGTCTGCCTTGTGCCAGGCTCATTGGCAAGCTCTTCCGACCTTCTTCTTCATTCCACACATAGACGATTCTCGGTCGCAACGACTTCATTCTGGAATGATAATCTAACCCCGGAAAAATCAAGTCATGCATAAGCCCCGCTCGCTAAAAGTTCTGCTGGCTCTCTCTTGTCTTCATGTCACTCTCGGTTGTTCTCTTGCGGCTCAAGAACTGATCGTCTGTTCGTGCTGACCGCACATCCAGGAGACTTTCGTGCTTGATGTGAAGAAGCTGCAGGAAAGCTTTGCAAACGCCGCTAGCGAGACTCCTGGCGAAAGCCATTAGCAACCAGCGGCACCAGGTCCCCCATCCGATCCAGGTAGATGTCTGCGGGATGCGCTTTGCGGTCATGCGTGCCAAATCCAAAATTCACGATTGCTGAAATCATCTGCGCATTGCGCGCTGTTTGTACATCTACTTCTGAATCACCCACCATCACCGCCTGCGCACCCGAGACCCCGAGTTCTTCAAGAATCGTGTTCGCTCCCAGCGGATCGGGCTTCTTTGTGGCGAAACTGTTTCCCCCGTAAATCGCGCGGAAAAACTGCGCAAGCCCCAACCCTTCCAAAATCCGCACGCTGATGTCCACCGGTTTGTTCGTCAGCACCGCCATCGGGACACCGCGAAGCTGTTCGAGCGTCTCGCGCACTCCCGGATATTCCCTCGTGAAATCGAGTTTGTGCTCTTCATAGTGCCCGAGGAAGAATTTCAGTGCCCGTTGCAATTCGTCCGGCTGGGAAGCGCCTCCGAGCGCGCGGCTAATTAATATCGGTGCGCCTGAACCCACATAACTCGCCACCAGATCCTCGGCCAATTCCGCGCGGCCCAGCTCACGCAGCGTGGCGTTTACAGAGAGCACCAGGTCCCGCTTCGAATCAATCAGCGTGCCATCGAGATCGAATACCAGCGCCTTCACGTTGCCTTGAATTTTCTCATTCATATCTTTTTATTTTAATACGCGCGTCGCATTCTCTCCGCCCCTTCGCGTAAAATCAGAGTTTGTACTTGCAAAACCCTGAACTGAACCAGATTCAACTACCGTGCAGGAGACCATCGGAGAACTCATGGCCCAAGTATTCCCATTTCGTGCTTACCGTTTCAATCCGCAAGTTGCTCCCGTGGACCGCGTCCTTACGCAGCCGTATGACAAAATTTCACCGGAGCGCCAGGCCGAATACTACGCCATGCATCCGCAAAACCTGATCGCGGTTGAGAAAGGCCGCGTCTTTGCTGAAGATTCTCCACAAAACAACGTCTACACACGGGCTGCGGCGAAAGTCGAGGAATGGATTCGCGATCACATTGTTGTTCAGGATCCCGCGCCCGCGTTCTACGCTTATACGCAGGAGTTCACCGTCCCCGGTACGTCGGAAAGACGCACTCGCCGTGGCTTCATCGGTGCTGGACGGCTTGAGGAATATTCTGCCGGTGTCGTCTTTCGCCACGAGCACACGCTTTCCGGACCGAAAGCCGACCGCCTCGAACTCTTGCGACATACTCGGACACACACCGGTCAGCTGTTTATGCTTTATTCTGATCCGCAAAAACGCGTTGACGCGGTACTCGCCGAAGCCGAATCCTCTGCTGCGCCCAAAACCGAACTCACCGACGAGTATGGCGTGATTCATCGCCTCTGGCCGATTGCGGAGTCCGACCGCGGGCATGCCATTCAACAAGCTATGGCTGACCAAAAGCTCGTCATTGCGGATGGTCACCATCGTTACGAAACGGCGCTGAATTACCGCAACGAACGCCGCGCAAGTGCCGCCTCATCCGATCTTGATGCCACCTACGATCGCGCCATGATGACTTTCGTCAACACGCGCAGCGAAGGCCTCGTCATTCTCGCCACCCATCGTGTGGTAGCCAACGTTCATGATTTTTCTTGGCACGCGGTTCGCCGCTATCTTGAGCCCTGGTTCGCTTCCGAAGTTTTTCCTTTTGCGAGCGACTCCGAAAAATCGCAAGTACAGGAAAAATTCCTCGCCCGCCTTGCCGCCACCGCGAAGCAGCGTTCCATTGGCGCGTATCCCGCGGCTCCTGCAGGCCAGCGCGCTTTTTATCTTTTCGGATTGCGGCCTGGCGCGGACCTCGCCCAGCTTCTGCCCAGTGTTCCTGCGCTCCAGCGCGATCTCGACGTTGTTCTTCTTCACGACGGCATTCTCGAACCGGCGCTCGGCATCACGCTCCAGGCCGCCACAAAAGAGATGCACCTTACCTACGAACGCGAAGCCGCTGCCGCCATCACTGCTGTCGATTCTGGCCAGGCCCAGGTTTCCTTTTTCCTCAATCCCGTGGACGTCGAAAAAGTCGTTCAAATCGCCACGTCCAACGAAGTCATGCCCCAGAAGTCCACCGACTTCTATCCAAAACTTCTCAGCGGCATCACCATGTACCGCATCGAATCGTAGTGGTGCTCTGTTTGGTAGCAGGCGCATAAAACCTGACCGCGGTTGGTCGCTGCGCGCCGCGCCGGGCTGCGTAAAAAAAAAAAGAGGCGCCAACCGCGCCCCTCTTCAAAACCAATTGCAAACTAACGGGCGACTCTACTGCGAAAAGCTCGCCACCGCCGCCGCTTCCGTGTCGGAAACGTCAAACACTGTCAGCAGCTTGGTGATCTGCAGCACTTCCTGGAACTTGCTGCCCAAGTGACACAGGCGCAACGATGCTCCTTCTTTCTTCGCCGTGTGATGCGAAGCCACCAGCGTGCCCAGTCCTGCGCTATCAATGAATGTGATGTTGTCCATATTCAGGACGATCTTTTTCTTTCCTTCGGCCAGCAAGGACTTGATTTTTTCCCGCAGCGCGGTGCTCTCTTCGCCCAATACGATTCGTCCGTCAAGCGCAACCACCGTCACGCCGTCCACTTCGCGTTGACTAATTTTCAAAGCCACGATTGTTTCCTCCTCGTCGGAAAGCGGGTCCGGCGGCAACCTGTTCCGGAGCCCAAAAGCATACCATTCTTTATCCCAGTGTTTGTAAGTACAAACCCTGAAACCCTGGTCAGTAGTAGTCCGCGCAAGACATGTAGTAGCCGCAGACGTTGCAGATCAGCTTGCAGCGCCGCGACTCCAGTCGCTGCGAGCAGACTGGACAAAATCGCGAAGCATCCTCATTCCGCGCGTTCTCTACGGGGACGGCTTTGAAGCGTGAGGAACTGCTGGCGGATTCCCCAGCAACGCTGTACTCCTCAAAAACACGTTCCCCAGTGACTTCCTCCGCGCTGATTGGCTTCACGTGTTGTTCCACGGCGGCACCGTTATAGCACAACCTGCCAAAACCCGGTAGCGGCAGCAACGCATCACGGCCTTCGCACTTGTTTTCCGTGAGGACCCGATCCGAGATCAATTCTGTTGGGTTCCTACACAAGTTCGCCTCCCACTCAAGTCGGGGCGAATCCAATCCTGCGTTCAATCGCGCGCCGGGGATGTGGTATGCCGTGAAAAAATTGCAAGTTTTAGTACCAGCCGTATGACCGACCTCCCTCGCGCCTATTGGAAACGAATCACTTAGAGCTTCGTCCCCGCCCTCCTTCTGGCAGCTGAGTTGCTCAACCACTGTGGGCAATCTCGGCTGCCAGCTCCAAAAAGCGGCCCGCCTGCCAGAAGTGCATCTCTGCTCAGTCTTAACCGCCCAGCCAGCACCTTGCACGGTTCGTCGCCTTCTCAAACAACAGGGGGTTTACCTTTCATGGATGAACGTTATGAACATCAAGAACATCAAGTCCAGGGCGACGCTTTCTCAGAGTCGACCGCATCTCGTTCGAAAGTATGGATGCTTTCCTTGGTCATCGCGTTGATTGGCGTCGCGGGCCTTGGCGTCGGCTACGGAATTCGCCAGCAGGGTCTGGTTAGCCAAATGACACTACGTGAAGCCGATAACACTCTAGCAATGAGTCAAATGCGCACTCAGATCGACTCCCTCACCAACAAACTCAACGACATGACTGCCCAGCAACAGCAAATGCCACAACACGAGCCCTCCGCCGACGCGACGCAGCTTGCTTCGCGGTCCGCAGCCAGCCAGTCTCGCAGCCGCAGCTCCGCCGCATCCGGCAAACAAATGAAGCAGCTGCAGACGCAACTTTCCGATCAGCAGAAACAGCTCAAGGATACTCGGGAGGCGCTCGATAAGACGCGCTCCGATCTGGAGACATCTCTCTCCGCTACGCGCGATGACCTTAACGGTTCCATCGGCCGCACCCACGAAGAAGTGGTTGCGCTGTCCAAACGCGGCGAGCGCAATTTCTTCGAATTCGAGCTCGTGAAATCGAAACAGTTCGAACGCTCCGGTCCGCTCTCGCTCTCGCTTCGCAAAGCGGACACCAAGCACCAGCGCATCGACCTGAATCTCATCGTCGATGACGTCCAGCTTTCAAAGAAAAGTGTCAACCTTTATGAACCGATTTGGATTCACCGCTCGGACGACCCGCAGCCCGTTCAAGTCGTCATCAACAAAATCGAAAAAGATCACGTGCGCGGCTACGTGAGCGCGCCAAAGTACCGCCAATCCGAGCTGAGCAACGTCAGCTACGTGCGGCCCCCCGCAAATGCGACACCACAGCCGTCCGCGGTTCAGCCTAAGACGCAGCAGGAGGATCAGCAACCAAACTCGTCGCCGGCCACTCAGCCGCCCGGGCAATAGTTCTTCTCGAAGAACAAAAACGAATCCTCAGCGGTGGGACCACAATTTTCTTGCGGGGCGCGGGAAGGCTTGCGCGGGCTTTACCTATAGCCCGGCCTCGTCGTCTCGTCGGTTTTTGAAAACTCTTAGTCTTTCGGACTCCACGCCGACGCGATCAGGTCCTTCGAAAATCCCGGCGGGACGGCCTGATCGCACGCGTATCGGTAAAGCGCCGCATTGAAAATTCCCTGTACCGCGGAGCTCATCACCGAAAGCAGCAGGAAGTACAAACCCATCACGACACCGCCAATCACCATGCCGCCCTGTCCCCCCAACCGTATCGCGGCGAACCACAGCGCAAACCCGGGCAGCATCAAAATAAAAAACACCATGCCCAGGCTGAATCCTCCCACAACTTTTTCGCCCCACGTTTCGCGGAACAATTCCGACGAACGGTAAATCGCCGCAACCGGCGTCAAATCCTCGAAAGCCAGCACCGGCACCACGAAATAACAAGCCAGGTTCCATGCAATTCCGATAATGCTGATCACGATTCGTCCGACAAACCCGGCCCGCTCTGAAAGCATGCGCAACACCATACCCACTGTCGCCGCCACAAAGGCCCACTGCAGGATCACCCACTTGCGCTTCCACGCCAATTGCAATCCCTGGTCAAATGTCCAACTCCCGCCAGTCAATCGGCTGTTTGCCACGCCTACCAGCGCCACGTTGAAAAAAACGATCACGAAATAATTCGCCAGATAAAAAACAAACATCGCCGCCATGAATTCCGGCGACCTGCCGGAGTGCTGAAAGTTCTGAGGCGTAATTCCTGCTTCGCGGATCGCCGGCAAAAATATTGCCAGTCCGCCCGCTCCCAGCAGCAGTGTCACGATCATGCAGCTGATTCCGGACAACACGGGAAACAGCATCAGCTGCTTATCCGCCCACAAAATCGAAAAACTCTCTCCCACAAGATCCCAACTTCGAGAAAATCTCCCCATTGAGTTTTCCTCCTGCTGAAATTGACCGCTTCGCGGTCATCTCTGGAAATGAGCGTTCTTGTTTTGACGTCAGACCTGCGGGAACTGCAGACATCTTCCCAAGAATATTCGCGAAAAACCAGCGTCCAACGAGACATTGTAGATACCTTGACCATCAACAATCCATGTTGTAGATAATCATAGTATGGGAAAACCAAGCGACCTCGTGCAGGGAACTCTCGACCTTTTGATTCTTAAAACCGTCTCGCTCGAACCACTGCACGGCTGGGCCATTGCCAAGCGTATCCAGCAAGTTTCGCGCGAGGTGCTCCAGGTGCAGCAGGGCTCGCTCTACCCCGCGTTGCATCGTCTGGAGCAGCAGGGATGGATTCGCGCGAAGTGGGCAGAAAGTGAGACCGGACGACAGGCGAAGTTCTACTCGCTGACGGCGGCCGGCCGTAAGCAGCTCGAGCAGGAAGCCGCGAACTGGAAACGACTTTCCTCGGCAATCAATCTGGTGGTTCAAGAAGTCTAGCCGGAGCGAGGCCGGAAGGAGAAATGATGCGCTGGCTGGAAAAGATTCGGATCCGTTCGCAAATGCTCTTCCACCGGCGTCGCGAAAGCCAGCGCCTCGATGCCGAGCTTGCCTTTCACCTCGAACAGCAGATCGCCGAAAACGTCGCTCGAGGAATGAGCTCCGAAGAAGCCGGCTACGCCGCGCGGCGAGCGTTCGGCAACACAATGCTTCTGCGCGAGCAGGCCCGCGACACCTGGAGCTGGACAACGCTCGAACTGCTTCTGCAGAATCTGCGAATTAGCATGCGCACTCTGGCGCGAGCGCCGGCCTTCGCCTTCGTCTCCATCCTGGTGATTGCCATCGGTATCGGCGCAAACCTAGCTCTGTTTACCGTCGTACGCTCGGTTCTCATGAAGCCGCTACCGTTTGAGGATCCCGAACGGTTGGTCCGCTTATATGAACACAGCGCCGACGACAAGTTTCCATATAACGAGGTCGCGGGCGGGATATTTACCGAATGGAAGAAGCAAAGCCACGGTTTTTCTGATTTGGCGATTGTCCTGAGCTGGCCGCAGTACAACCTATCCGGCACACGTGGACAACTGCCCGAAAGAGTGCGGGCAGCCTTCTGCTCCTGGAATTTGCTGCCAGCGCTCGGGGTGGAACCTGCGCTCGGGCGAGGTTTCACTGCCGCGGACGACCAGCCATCTGCGAATGCCACGGCTATTCTGAGCTGGGGAATGTGGAAGCGGCGCTTCGGCGGCGATCCCACGATCCTGAATCAGACCATCCACCTCGATGGCAAACCCTACACTGTCATCGGCATCATGCCCTCCTGGTTCGCCTATCCGGAACAGAGCGTGCAACTCTGGACGCCCGTTTACCACGAACAATTTCCTGATAGGTGGGAACAATTGGATGCGCATATGTTCGTAGTTATTGGAAGGCTGAAGCCCGGAATGACCGCGGCGGAAGCAACTTCGGAGTTGTCGCTTATCGTGCGCCGCCTTCATGAACAGCACCTCGATAATCCATTTATAAGCAAAGCCGCGCAGAGCCGGCCGCTGCTGGATGACCTAGTAGGGGATGTCAAAACACCTTTGTACGTGCTCCTTGCTGCGACAGGGTGTCTTCTTTTGATTGCGTGTCTGAATGTCGCCAGCCTTTTCGTCGCTCGCGGTGCCGCCCGGCGAAGAGAACTTGCCATTCGCACTGCGCTGGGCAGCAACTGCTGGCGATTGCTTGGCGAACAGCTGACCGAAAGCTGCATCTTGTCTGCCGCTGGCGGCGCCGTGGGTCTCCTGATGGCGTATGCCGTGATTCAGGGGTTCGTCAGCATGCGCCGGGACATGAGCCGCGTCGAAGCCATACACATGGATGCTTCGATCCTGGCGTTTGCCGTTGGGCTGATTTTCGTCTGTGCCCTTTTTGCGGGAATGACCTCTGCGTTTTCGATCAACAGTGACCAAGTGCTTCCATCGCTCCAGGAATCGTCGCGCTCACACAGTACCGGTCCTGCCCGCGTGCGCCTGCGCAAATGGTTGCTCTCGATCGAGGTGGCGCTTACGGTCGTCCTGCTCATCGGGGCGGGTCTCTTGCTAAAGAGCTACCAGCGGCTGCGCTCGTCCGATCTTGGCTGCATCACCCAGAACGTCCTTAAGATGAATATAAGCCTTCCCGATGCAAGATATGGCCAGCCCGCGCAGCGCTTGAATTTTTTTGACAATCTTCTCGCACGCGTGCGATCTCTGCCGGGCGTTCAAGCCGCTGCCTTGGTATCGCTAGTTCCAGGGGAGGGCTACTATGGCGACAACGGTTTTGCGATCGCTGAACATCCTCCGTTACCCGTGGGCCAGAGTCAGTACGCCGTCGTTCGCTGGGCCGATCCAGGATATTTTGCCGCTCTTGGAATTCCTCTTCTGCGCGGGCAGACTTTCGATGCAAACCAGCGGCTGGACAGGGCGACGAAGGTTATCGTCAGTGAATCGTTTGCACGGCTGTATTTCCCTGACGAAGATCCCCTCGGCAAGCACCTGCTTACGCTAGGCCAGAAGTCCTATGAAATTATTGGTGTCGTCGGCGACACGCGCTACCTGGTCGCCAAGCCTCCCGAACCGATGATGTATTTCCCGCTTTACAAGGGGATAGAAAGCGGCGCAACACTTGCTGTTCGCGGAATTCGCGACGCGGCATCGTTCGCTTTGCCCATCCAAGAATTGGTTCAACAGCTCGATCCTGAGCTTCCGGTCTCGGACATTCTGACCATGGATCAGATGATCGGGAAATCCACACTAGACGCCAGTTTTGACGCGATGCTCGTGCTCGCATTCGCGGTGCTGTCGCTGGTGCTCGCTGCCGTAGGTCTCTTCGGAGTGCTTTCCTACATCATCGCCCAGCGCACGTCCGAAATCGGCATCCGCATCGCGCTTGGTGCGCAGCGAGAAAATGTCCTGAAATTAGTGCTGCTGGATGGACTTCGCCCGGCTTTCTTCGGACTCGCATTCGGAATAGCCGGCGGCATCGCCGCGGCTCAACTCATCCGCTCCATGTTGTATGGCACGGGCCCACTCGATCCGTCTGTATTTCTGACCGTGACCGCAATTTTGCTGTTGGTCGCTGCCGCGGCGTGCCTCATTCCGGCTTGGCGCGCCTCACGGCTCGATCCAATGGTCGCTCTCCGAACAGAATAAAACACTCACTCTAACGAGAGTCTGACCAACCCGCCGCCCCGCGCGTTGCGATTGCTTCTAACATTCGAATCGTGACTTGGCTACAATTCATTCCCACATGCCGGGTTTCTTACAAATAATCAGCCGGTTTCTCGGTCAAGCCGCGCCTTCGATCTCTCTTTGGGGATCGCGCTGGGAGTTCGCCAACATCGCGGCCGCCGTCGCTCTTCTGTCCATCGCTTTCGCGGCAATCGCTTTTTTCCTTTTTCGCCGCAAGACACGTGACCCTACGTTGATCTACTTCGGCATCTTCTGTGCTCTCTATGCCTTCCGCCTGTTGGCGAACGCGCGATTCTTCCGCTCTCTTTTTAACCAGCCGGGCTCCTTTTGGGACTACGTGAATTGGGATATCACCTGTACCATTCTCGTGCCCTTTGGCCTTTTCTTCTACCAGGTGGGCAGCGAATTCCTCAGGAAGTTCTTTCGTTGGCTCCTTGCGGCACAGATGCTCTTCGCTGTTTTTGGAATCTCTGCCGCCGCGCTGGGAGCCAGTCTTGCCAGGCTTGGCATCGTCAACGACATCGTCGTGCTCACCACGTGCGTTGTCGTTGTGCTGTTACTACTCGCCGAACGGTGGCGTCCAGGACCGCGCAAACAGTTGACCCGCGAAATGCGTGTTTTCGTGGCCGGCCTCATGGTGTGGTTTCTCTTTATCGTACAAGCGAATCTCCTGGGTCTCAGACTCATCTCCGGCCATAACTTGGAGTTCATCGGCTTCCTGGTGTTTGTCGGATGCCTTGGCTACATCTCTGCATACCGCATTTTTGCGAATGAAGAACGGCTCTTCGCCATCGGCAAGGAGTTGGAAATCGCCCGCAGGATTCAATCCTCAATTCTTCCGCAAAGTGTCCCGATCCTTGCTGGTCTTGAACTCGCTGCGCGTTACGTTCCTATGAGCGCCGTCGCAGGCGATTTCTACGATTTCCTGGTCATGGACGAAAAACGTATCGGCGTTCTCGTTGCCGACGTCACTGGGCACGGCATCCCTGCAGCCCTGATCGCCTCTATGCTCAAGGTCGCATTCGCGGGCCAAGCGCCTTACGCCGATGATCCCGCACGCGTTATCACTGGCTTGAACGTCGCTCTCTGCGGCAAGTTCGAAGAGCACTTCGTCACCGCCGCTTATCTCTTTGTGGATTTGGAGAACAGCTTGCTACGTTATTCCGCTGCCGGCCACCCACCGCTCATGCTGGCCTCGCCCACGGATGGAAAGGTCCGCGAGATTGAAGAAAACGGCCTGATGCTCGGCCTCTTTGCCGACGCAGCGTATTCCTCCGTCGAAATGCGCATCACTCCTGGAGATCGTTGCCTGCTTTACACCGACGGTGTTTTTGAGGCCAGTAACGCCGCGCAAGAAGAATTCGGCAAATCACGCTGCAAAGAGTTCCTGCAATCGCGCCGAAATATTTCTCCCGGCCGTTTTGCCGACGACCTTCTAAACGATATCGCCACCTTTTCCGGCCTCAACTCCGGCCGCCCACAGGAAGATGACATCACCATGCTGGTTCTCGATATTCCCAGGAGCGTTCAATGATTGAGGCGCTCCAGAGCGCCGCGTTGGTTGTTAGGTCGTAATCCCTGCGGGCGGAACGCCCGTCTTCAGATTCCGGCAAAGAAACTTCAGTGTTTGGCCGGTTCGGGCATCACGTAGCCAGACTGCGCAGGGAGTCCCGCACGCTCCAATTGCACAGTCACATGCCCGATTGAAAATTCCTGCGCCAGCAGTTGTTTGATTCCAGCCAGAAGACTTTCGCATTTGTCCAAATGCATGTCCGGCACGCGTGCGTGGCAGGACATCGCAATTTCTCCACCGCCGAGCGACCAGATGTGCACGTCGTGCACTTCCATCACGCCTTCTACTTTCAAAATCGCGCGCGCCACTTCTTCAATTCCCATCTCTTTCGGCCGGCCTTCGAGCAGGACGTGTGCAGAGTCGCGCAGAATGCCAATGCTCGACCACAAAACCAAGATACCGATGGCCAGCCCAAGCACCGGATCGATCCATCGCCAGTGCGTGTAGCCGATCGCGACCGCGCCAGCGATGATGGCAATGTTCGAAAGTGCGTCGCCAAAGTTGTGCACCAGAATGCTGCGCAAATTTAAATCGTTGCGCCCACGCACCAGCGCCAAGGTAATACCACCGTTCACGGCGAGCGCCGCCACGGAAGTCCAGATCATCCAGGATTCAACAACGTTCACCGGCGCTCGCAATCGCCCGATCGCTTCCCATCCCAGCCACAATGAGAGAATCACCAGTAGCACTGCGTTCGTAAATGCAGCCAGCACACCCGCTCTGCGGTATCCGTAGGTTTTTTCGCTGTCTGCGGGCCGTTGCGCCCAACGCATCGCGATCCAGGAAATTCCCAGCGCCGGCACATCGGAGAGATTGTGCACCGCATCATTCAGCAGCGCGACGCTGCGTCCGAGCAGGCCGCCAAATATTTCCGCAACCACCAGGCCAAGCGTTGCCGCCATCGCCCACGCCAGCACCGATGGCTGCATCGGCGGATGCGCGTGACCAGCATGCCCGCTATGATCGTGAGGATGATCGTGGGCATGCGAACGCCGGTGGCCTTTGCCGTCGCCTTGCTTGTGAGAATGACCGTCCATCTTCGCTATTGTACCCGCCTATCGTAACCGCGCTCACAGTCCTGCCGCGCGTTTCCCGTACGTCATCGGCCAGCCCTTATTACGCAGTTTGACACGTCGCCTCCGCGAATCAATTGACGCTCCTCCCCGCCGCTGCGAGTATCAGAGCGGCCTCGCGTAATGGCGTGTGTTGAGCGCGACGTCAGCTTTACGGGGATACGAAGCCAGGCGCCGAATCCAGGTAAATGATGAGTGGCCCGGTCACAAAACTCAGCTTCTGGGGCGTTCGCGGCTCCACGCCAACCGTGGATCCTGCGACGTGGCGCTATGGCGGTAACACGCCGTGTCTTGAACTCACCGCTCCGGATGGCACGCAGTTTATTCTTGATTGCGGCACCGGTCTTCGCGTTCTCGGAAGCCGCTGGACCGCGCCTGCAGCCGGCGCCATTGCATCCGGCGTGCGAAATCCGGAAACCCACATCTTCGTTACTCACTATCACTGGGACCACATTCAAGGCGTTCCATTTTTCGCGCCGTTGTACGCCGAAAATAACGCATTTCACTTCTACAGTTTTCGTTCCAAGCATCTCGGCCGCGACAGCTTGAAGCAAGTTTTCGAAACGCAAATGGCGATGCCGTATTTCCCCGTGAATATGTCCGCTATGACTGCGAAAAAGAAATTTATGGAAGTCGGCGGCGGCGACTCTTTTACCGTTGGCGAAAACAAAATTACTGCACGGCACATCAACCACCCTCAAGGCTGCCTCGGCTTTCGCATTGAAACTCCTGGCGGCACCGTTGTTTATGCCACGGACAATGAACCCGGCGATCCGAAACTGGATGAAGAGTTGCGCGAACTTGCGGCGGGTGCGGACATTTTTATCAACGACGCGCAATACACTCCGGAGCAACTGGCGTCAACCCGTAAGGGATGGGGACATTCTTCCTGGCGCGAGGGCGTGAAGGTCGCGCGCGAAGCCGGAGCAAAAACCTTGGTGCTGTTCCACCACGATCCAGATTCGACGGATCGCATGGTGGACGGCTTACTCCGCCAGGCGCGCGAGGAATTTGATTCCGTGTTTGCCGCAAGCGAAGGCATGGTGATCAAACTTGGCTCCGCGGACGGAACGCTCGAAGCGCACATGCCAGTAACGCGAACCGCGCTGCGTCGTGAAGCACATTTCCGCGCGCGAGTGAGCGGCATCACCGAAGGCGGGCACGCGTTTGAGGAAGAAACCGTGGTGCGCGATCTAGCGTTGCAGGGAGCGCTGATTTTGATGCAGCATTGCCCGCGTCTGCAATCGGAATTGCAAGTCACGATGGAAACTCCTGGTGTGGATGGCGCGAAAGTGATGAAGCTGCGCGGCTACGTGGTGCGTATCGATTCCAGCGAGGAAAAGGGAAACAGCGCGGTAGGAGTGGTTTTTACGGAATAGAGGAAAATGTTCCGCGATGCTTCGCGAGAATTCCCGCGGCATTTTCTCAAACGAACTTCCAGAAACAAAGCTTACTTGAGTTGTTCTAATTTCTGATCCAGATGCGCCAGCGCTGCTTCGAGAGTTTTTTTGTGATTCGGGTGTGTAGCTGTTTCGAGGTCGTTGAGAATGTGTTTGCGCGAGAGTTCGATATTCGCACGTTCGCGAGCTTTTTCCAATTGGTCCTGGGCTTTCTGAGCTTTGCCTGGTGCTGCCATGTTCTCCCTGCTCGCTACCTGGGACTCAACATCTTTTGACTCCCAGCCGCGTGCCATAGATAAATTGTGCCACAATTCGCAGCACAATCGGCAAATCAGAATTTTTCGCGATTGCCCAGATTGGCATCAGGCTCCGGCGGCCTTTGCGCGGGTGCGCGACGGTTCCACCTGGTGGATCAGGTGGCGCAACCCCGCTTCTGCGATGCGAGCGCGGCGTTCCGCAAACAACCCGTCAAAAACAAATTCCGCGGAATGTTCCTGCCAGCGCACGCGGAGGATCCAATCGCTCTGCGAAGGGAACGCCGTGGCCATTGAAATTTCGCCAGCGGGAATTACAACGACTGGGCGGAGCTGATTATCGAGCGCCCAGATTCGAGTGGACGATAGATAAAAATCTACCGACGGAGATTCTTCCGTGCCAGAAGAAAAGCGGCCAGCATCGAGTACGAGATACGCTCCGAGTTGTTCGATTACTTGCGGCGTGCCGCGATCCTGGCGCAGTGGCGGCAGAAGCACCGCCAACATAAACAACGCGAGGCCGACGATCGCGAAGGCCCACGCGTTCCACAAGCTCAGCGGTAGAACCACGAGGCCTGCGCCGATTGCTCCGAGAAGAATTCTGAATCCCGTCCATGCGCTCGGGCTGGAGCGGAGCGTAAGAAGTTTCGGAAAAGTGCGGGACATGAAAAACAGAGAGTCGGCGATGGACTCACGAAAACGTGTGAGCGAGGACACTGCTTCAGGGGGTGGCATTTCGCCTGGCAGAATCGGAGGAATGGAGCCTGTGTTCATGCTGGTCTGGGGAGCCTTATGTTAGCAGCCTTGAAAATATTGGCAATAGAGTTTACTCATTGTTTTCGGGGACAGGAAGCTTTACGTCGCGTCTTTTAGGCCGCCGATTTCGCGCATGCACGCAAAAGGCGCGGCGGACGTGCGTTCTTCCGGAAAGTAGTGCGTGGGGATCGTAGCAGCACCAAATTGGGAATAAGGGGAGGAAGTAAGTCGTCCAGGATTAAGGCGACGCAGGGCATAGTTGTTGATAGGGAAGGGGTTAGGCGAGCGGCGTTCGAACGGGGAGAAGAGCGGAGCGTCGAAAGGGAGGCTGGGCCACGATAAGGGCCCGAGGTCCGAATTTATGCCGCGAATACTCCCTGTCAACTTCCCCGTCAACACCCAACCAGAATTGGTCGGAAGCGTCACTGGAGCCGCAACTTTCCACAACCGGACTCCTCGACAATCGGTGCCAAGACTATTCATATCTCAACGCAACCATGGGATCAACCCGCGTCGCGCGACGTGCAGGGACGGCGCAGGCGGCTAGGGCAACGCTCGCCAGTAAGGCCATGACGCTCGCTAATACAAGTGGATCGAGCGGGCGGAGACCATAGATTTCGCTAGCCACTGCTTTTTGCAAGAATGCAGCGCCAACAAATCCCAAAACCAAGCCGATCGCAACGAGTTCGAATCCCTCCCGCAAGACCAACCCAAGAATGCCGACACGGCTGCTGCCAAGCGCGACACGAATGCCAATTTCGCGAGTGCGCTGTGCCACCAGATACGCAAGCACGCCATAAATACCTAGCGAGGCCAGGAACAAGGCGACTACGCCAAAGGCGTTGGCCAGAAGCATAGAAGTCCGTCGGGAAGACAAGGAAAGGTCAATGCGCTCCGACATGGAATGGACGTCGAAGACTGCCAAGTCGGGATCCGTGCGGGAGATTTCAGTGCGAAGGGCATGGACGACGGAGTTCGAATCGGCAGTTGTCTTCAGAACAAATGTAAAACTGCCGGCAGGCTCTTGTGAATTGGGGAAATAGTAGGCGCCAAAAGCTGCCCCGGAACCGTCAAGGTTTTCATAGCGCAAGGTGCGTGCAACACCCACGACAGTGAGCCAAACGGTGTGCTCGTCTATTTTCAGGAGATCTTTGGCGTCCCCGGGCAGGTACATACGGCGGCCGACGGGATCGCGGTCCGGCCAGAAATGCTGCGCCAGGCGTTCGTCCACTATGACGACGCGGGACGCATTCTCGTTATCGCGGTCATCGAAGGTGCGGCCGCGTACCATGGAAATGCCCAGAGCTTCAAAATATCCGGGAGTCACAGCCATGCGCAAAGGAGAAATCAGGGACTCGCCGGGTTTCATCTGATAACCCTCAGCAAGAATCACGCTGTCATCATGATTGCCGCCGAGGGGAATCACCTCAGTTGCGCCTGCCAGCGAAACTCCGGGGATGGCGCGGATGGCGGGGAGCGCACGATTCATGAAGTCGCGCAAAACCTCATTCCTGGTATATCGGGAGCGCGGCAGGGCGACAGAGGCGGTGACCACGCCGTTGGGATTGAATCCCGGGTCGACCTGTAACAGCAGGCGGAAGCTAGCGAGAAGCAGTCCCGCACCTACCAATAGAGCAAACGCAAATCCAATTTGGGCGGCGACGAGAAGTTGACGGATGCTGCGCGATTTTTTTCCGGTCGTGCCCGTGCGGCTGTCCTCATGCAGTGCGTCGCTGATGCCGATTTTCGAAATGCTCGCAAGAGGAACCAAACCGACAAAGAGTCCAGCGCCCAAAGATAGCGCGAGTGAAACCAGAACGGCCGCGCTATCCATGCGAACCTCGCTGGCGCGCGGGAAATGCTCGAGGCCGATAGCGTTTAAAGTCCGCAATACGCCTGCGCCGAGAGCAATGCCGCCCAATCCTCCGAGCAGCGCTAATCCCAAGTTTTCCAGAATCAGCTGCCGCAGGATCTGCACCCGACTCGCGCCCAAGGCGATCCGCGTAGCCAGTTCCTTGCGACGCAGGGCCAGCCGAGCCAGCGCGAGGTTGGCGATGTTCAGTCCGCCGATCAGAAGAACAAGTAATGCGCCACCCCACAATAGATAAAGAGTCCTTTTGACGCCGCCGGTCAGCATGTCCTGGAGGGGTTTGACTTCGGTGTGGAATCCCGCGTTGATCAGGATCTCCTTGAACTCTGGGAAGCGCTCGAGATTCTCATTGTTCAAAGCACTGACCTGTGCCTGAGCCTGCTGTAGGGTGGTGCGGGGCTTCAAGCGTCCAACGTGATACCAGTTGTTGCTGTGATGGACGGTCTTCTCTTCGGCAGTGAAAGCGAGCGGCATCCACAAGCGCACGTCCGGGTCAATGAAATTAAAATCGCCGGGCATCACGCCAACGATTGTGAAGGGCCGGCCGCTGATGCGCAGTTCACGGCCAAGGACTGATTTTTCTCCGCCGTACAACTGCTGCCAAAGCCCTTGACTGAGGATCACCTTCTGATCGCTGCCGATTTCGCCCTCTTCTTCTAGGAAAGGGCGGCCGAGCGCGGGAGAGACACGGAGTAGTTTGAACCAGGACGGCGTAACCAGCATACTGCGAATCTGCTGCGGCGAACCATTCAGCTCCACGGTTTGATTGCGCGCGCGGAACATCGCCTGGTTCTCGAAAACCGTCATTTCTCGAAGGCGGTCGAAGTAATCGCCGGAACTGCTGTTGTTGGACCCCGTGGCTCCGGCTTTCGGGTATTCGTTGGACAGGATCAGGATGGAATTGGCGCCCGATACCGGCAACGGACGCAAGATGACGGAGTTCACGATGGCGAATAGAGCGCTGTTGGCGGCGATGCAGACAGAGAACGTAAGGAGTACGGTTAGGGCAAAGCCTTTGCCGTGCCACAAAGAACGGACGCCGTATTTCAGGTCGAGCAGAAATGCATCCATGATTGCGGGCCTCCGTTCGGGAGACTGTCATCTTACAACCTCGGAGTCAGGGAGCAACGATGAAACGAGTTCAGCGTTTTTCCGCTGCTGGAATAGTGCTAGCAGCCATGATGTTCTTGAGCCAGCAAGTTGCTGCGCAGGTGGTCAGGATCGCCGAAATGAACACGCGGCAAATCCGGGCCCTAAATCTTCAAAAGACTGTTGTCTTGATTCCGGGCGGAATTCTGGAAGAACACGGTCCTTACCTTCCTTCGTATACCGACGGCTACGCTATAGATGCATACACCCAGGATTTGGCGAAGGCCATTGTCGCCAGACCTGGCTGGACGGTAGTCCTATTCCCGCAAATTCCGCTGGGCAATGACCCCGCCAACACGATTGGAGGCAAGCGGGCATTTCCCGGAAGTTATCCCGTTCGTATGGCGACGCTAAGGGCGATTTACATGGACTTGGCCAACGAACTCGGAGAACAGGGTTTTCGGTGGATATTCCTTGTTCACAATCATGGCGCGCCAAACCACCACAAAGCGCTCAACCAGGCCTCGGATTATTTCCACGATGTCTACGGCGGCACCATGGTGCATCTGTTCGGCTTGAAACCTGTGTTCTTATGCTGTGGAATCGAGGACAAAATGTTCTCCACCAAGGAGCGCGAGGAGGAAGGGTTCACGGTACATGCGGGAGCGGACGAACAAAGTCAAATTCTATTCCTGCATCCCGAGCTCGTGCCGCCAGACTACCGAACAGCCGACTCTCTAACCGGGAAGAACTTTGCCGACCTGGTGCGGATTGCCAAGGTCGATGGATGGCCGGGCTACTTCGGTGCACCACGATTGGCCAGCGCGGCCATGGGTGCGCAAGGATTCGCGCTTTCATCGCAAAAGTTGAACGAAACGGCCCTGCAAATTCTGGACGGGCTCGATTCCAGAAAGATTCCCAGATACGCCGACGAGATGGATCCTCTTGACGTTGCTGGGGAAAAGGCAGAGCTAGAATATGAGCAAGCGTTGGAGAAGCGGGAATTGGATTGGTTGAAAACGAACAAAATTCAGTAGGCGACCACATCCTCTACGCAAGTCAAAACTGTTTTGGTTTCGGTCGTTGCGTCCTGGCGATGTTGAAGGGGATAAGGAAAAACGGAATGCGCGGTGGTTCGCTTGTCACGCGTCGCGCAAAGCGACTAGCGGATCGACCCGACTTGCATTGCGCGCTGGCAGATAGCAGGCAACCAGAGCTACACCGAGAAGAACCATCGACGCGCCACCGAGGCTGAGCGGATCGCTGCCGCTCACGCCATACAGGAAACGCGATAAAGCGTGCCCAACCAGCAGTGCCAGTGCGACGCCTACGGCTAGACCGGTGAGAACCAGCGTCATTCCCTGCCGAAGCACTAGAAGCCAGACATTTCCTTGGCCAGCCCCTAGAGCCATGCGCACGCCGATCTCCCGGCGCCTCTGGTTCACAGAATATGCCATGATGCCGTACAAGCCAACCGACGCAAGGCCCAGGGCCACGAGTCCAAACACGCCCAGCAGTTCGACGGCGATCTTCGACCACCAAAGCGCTTGGTCGATGATCTTGCTGCCTGTGCGAATGTCTTCCGCGGCAAGTCCAGGATCGATGTTGTGAATTTCGCCCTGAACGCTAGCGAGAATCGTGGAAGGATCCTGTTCGGTTCTGACGTAGAGGATCATGCCGTCGGAGAAATTTTGCCGAAGTGGAAGGTAGATGCATGGCTGCGGAGGTTCGCCAAGTGTTTGGTAGTTGCTAGTCTTCACGATGCCAACGATCTGGAGGAATCCTTTGCCGCGCGGTAATTGCACACGCTTGCCGAGTGGATCCTGGTTCGGCCAAAACTCCGCGGCCATCGTGTCATTGATAATTGCGACGGGAGCAGAACGGTCACGATCATCCTGAGTGAAATCGCGGCCTTTCACAAAAGGGACGTCCAGCGTAGAAAAGTAATCGAGATCAATCGTGTTTACGACCGCGGAAATAGCGTCGGATTTCTTGTGCGGCTCTTGACCTTCAATGACGACGCCGGTTTCCTTACGACCCCACAGCGGCAGGTTGGAAGCCCAAGAGACGGACAGGATTCCCGGCACGCTGGAAACACGGTCACGCGCCTGTTTGTAAAACTGCTCCGTACGCGTCTGGTCGTAACCGGCCTGACCCGGATAGAGCATGAAGAGCGCGAGATGCCTGGTTTGGTAGCCGGGATCGATGGTGTACTCGTGCTGGATGCTGCGAAGGAACATTCCCGCGATAACGAGCAAAACAAGAGAAACCGAGACTTGACCGGCTAGGAGTGCGTTGGCCAAGTTAAGGCGGCCGCGAGTCCGACCCGCAGTGCGCGTTTCTTCCTTGAGCACTTCGGATACGGATGTGCGTGAAGTGCGCAAAGCGGGCACGATGCCAAATATCAATCCGGTCAGTATCGCGATGGCGAAGGCAAAGCCGAAGACGGCTGGGTCCATCCTGAGGTCAGCGAGGTTTTGAGCATATTCGGCGGGACGCAAGGACGAGAGAAGCCGGCATCCCCCGTAACCGAACAGGAATCCGAAAACGCCGCCAAGAAGACCGAGCAAAACGCTCTCGGTCAGCAACTGACGTATCAGGCGGCTACGCCCGGCACCGAGCGCGATGCGAACGGCGATTTCTTGACGGCGGACTGCGGCGCGAGCAAGCAGTAAATTAGCCACATTGGAACAGGCGATGAGGAGCACCAGTCCTACGATGGCCATTAGAAAGGCGGCTCCGAACATCAGCCCCTGGCGTTCCGGACCGTACGCGGCGATGGTCAAGGGCCTGACCATGATGCTCTGCCCTTGATTGACGTCCGGGTGCTCGTCGTTCAAGGTGGCCGCATCGATCTTCATCTCCGCCTGGGCCTGGGGCAGGTTGACGCCAGCGCCAAGGCGGCCTATCCCGGTAAACAATGGAGTCGCCCGATCGGTGAGGGCTTGCTGCAGCGATGACGGTAAGACTTGCCCCGCCATCATGGATGGAACCCAGAGATCCGGACCAAAGACTGCGTACAAACCTTTGAAGTCTTTGGGCCCAATGCCAACGACGGTGAAAGGAGTGCCGTTGAGTTTGATCGTTCGCCCGACGATATCCGAGGCTCCGCCAAAGCGACTTTGCCAGGCCGAGTAGCCAAGTACGGTGACTGCGGCCGCGCCCGGTTTGGCGTCCTCGTCCGGAAGGAAGAACCGTCCCAGGTATGGATGGATACCGAGGGTTTGGAAGTAATTGGCGGTCACGAGCTCCATGAAAATCCGGTGTGGCTCGGCTTTGTCGATCAGGGTGACGGCCATCGGACTTGAGTGACCCGCCAGGCTGCTGAAGGCATGGGTTCTTTCTCGAAGGTCCTTGAGGTTCTGGAATGAAAGATCTTGCAGGTCACCGGATTGCGCTGTCTTCTTTGTCTGCGTTGTGTTCAACGCGGCGAGAGTGGAGATTTTCTCGACGGGCAGGGGATTTAAAAGAAGAGTGTTGATGACCGTGAAGACGGCGGTATTTGCGCCGATGCCCAGAGCGAGAGTCAGTGTCACCACGGCTGTGAAGCCGGGAGATTTCCGCAAGGTGCGTGCGGCGTAGCGCAGGTCCATCAGGAAATCAGAGATGAGTCGTCCGCTCGCTGGGGCTCCTTCTGTCACCAGGTCGTGGGGCGGAATTTCTTCGCAGGGTTGGAGCTCGGAAACCAGGTCGGTCCAGTCGAGTTCGCAAATCACATCACGAAAGGCTTCTTCGTGTGTGGCTCCCTGCACTCGCAACTCATCGTACCGGTCCTGCAGATGATCGGATACCTCATCGAGGATTTCCGCCTCTCTTTCAGGTTTGAGATTCGATCCAGCTAACCGTTTCCTGATTTCGACCTTCCATTCAAGCATGTTCCACTCCCGCGATTCGGCCGACGGCTCCGGCGAACTCTTGCCATTTCAGGCGCTTCGCCGCCAGAACCCGTCGTCCCTCAGTGGTTAGCCGGTAGTAGCGGCGCCGTCTTTGATTTGCTTTTTCGATCCAGCGTCCTTGAATCCAGCCCCGTTTTTCGAGCCGGTACAGCAAGGGATACAGGGAGGCCACGTGGAAATGGAGTGTGCCGCCGGAGCGCAGGTCGATTAGACTTCCAATTTCGTAACCGTGACGCGGCTGATCCTCAAGCAGGGACAGAATCAGCAGCTCAGCACTTCCTTTTTTCCACTCATGTTCCCCAGTGGCGGCCATATATGTCGCTCCCACATATCGATACGCAGAGGAAGGGCAAGGAATTTCACAAAGGATTAGTTTTTGCAGAAAAATCGACACGACCGCCGGGGCTGTTCTAGCTGGGTATAAACCTGTTTGCTCGTCTAGTGCTCAGGGTCGCGCACGTTCTTCCGGAGAATCCCAGCCGAGACCAGCGTGACCATCAGGCCGATCGGAAAAACCTCCATGAACGTCAGGGCGACATTGATCGCTGGATTGTCGTACATCTGCTTGAACTGCTTTGCTTTCCGCTCCGTCTCATCCATTTTCTGCTGGCTCGCCCCGGACGCCTTCGCACGCTCCACCATGTGGGCGGCATATTTTTCAGCAAAGCCGGGCATGAATTTGAAATAGACGATTTCCCAGGTCCCCACGTAGCACGCGCTGGAGATCAATGTAATCAGGATGCCGACGGCGAACCCGCGGCCGAATGTCAGGCGCCCGCCCCCGGCATTCTCCCGGTAGGAACGCAGGCCGAAGAACACCATGAGCGCCGAGAGCACGATCCCGGTGTAGCCGAGGATTTCCCCTTTTTCCCATCCGATGGCATCGGCGAACGGGATCGTAATCAGCATCATCGAGGCGGACACCGCGCCAGAGATCAGTCCAAAAGTCAGCACCGTCTTTTTCATGGAATTTCAGTCTCCTTTTCCGTGAAACCTGGTTTCACGTGCCGATGTGTAGCGGGGGAGGCGTGCGGTGTCGTCATACTTTTGGGTGATTCTGCATTGGGGAGCGAAAAATCATGCTTTCGGGTGGGGCGGACACGTCACGGGATCAGCCGGGCGGTCTTGCCGAGCTGCACGGCTTGAGTGCGCCGCTTTGCGCCGAGCTTATCAAACAGCCGGCTCGAATGCGTCTTCACCGTGTTTTCGCTGACGAATAGCCGGCCGGCAATCTCTCGATTGCTCAACCCGGTGGCGATGAGCCCGAGAATCTCCAGCTCGCGCGCGGTGATGCCGAGCTGGCTGACGCGGGTCTCGTCGGCGACAAACGGATCCGCGGCCTGCGCGGGGATTTCCTTGATGATGATCGTCGGTTTTTTTCTGGTGAGCGTCAGTCCTAGCCAGATACCGAGTGCGGCAAACAGGGCAGCGACCAGCGCGACGTAGATCTCCACCGAATGCTCGACGACCAGGAAGCGGTACTCCGTCAGTTTCAGGACCGCGATGAGCACACCGCCGCACACACCGTAGAGCAGGATGTCGCGCAGCGCTCGGCGGCGCGAACTCGGGGTGGATTCCTCCGTCAGGGCCACAGGGAGGCCATGATATCTGAAGACTGCAACCTTGGGGAGCACCAGCGACGCCTTCCTCAACACTCCCCGAAAGGCCTGCACATTTTAGGAAAGCGGCGTCGTTGTCCTATTCATCTCGCAATGTCTTTGCCGGATCGATTCTTGCAATTCGCAGAGTTGGCACGGTAGTGGCAATGAGCGTTACAGATGCGAGCGTCAAGATGACTAGGAGGATTGTGGGCACGTCGTAGACGCCTACCCCATAGAGCACGCTGCGCATCACTCGCAGGACTCCCACGCAAAGGGTCAATCCCAGAAAAAGACCCAACCCTGAAGCGCCCGCGCCGGAGCGGCCGATCTGCACCATTGCCTGACCTACGGTCGAGCCGAGAGCCATGCGAATGCCAATTTCGCGCGTCCTCTGTGCCACCATGTTGGAAACCAGCGCAAAAATGCCGACCGCGCTCAGCAGCAGAGCCAGAGCTGCCATCGCGCTCAGAAGCGCTACTTCGATACGCTGTGTCGCCAGTGTCTTCGCCAGCAGATCGCGCATGCTGTAGAAGCCCGAGAAGGGCAGGTTGGGATCGACGCTCGCGAGCGCGCGTTGCATCTGCGCGGTCAGCCCATCGACCGGGCTAGCTGTGCGGACAATCCAACTCGGCTGGAACCACACATGAAGCAGCGCGAGTGACTGTGGATTCACCTGCCCGGCAGGAATGTATATGGTCTGTTCGCTCATGAGTGGAGCGCCGTCGTACAGGCCGGAGGAAACGGAGACATCGGCTACTTCGCCGACGATCAGCGTGTCTCTATTGATGTAGCGGCCCACGGGATTGGATCCTCCGTAGAACTTGCGAGCGAACGCTTCGTTCACTACCACCACGTGCTGTGCATTTGGTCCGTCGGTTTCGGTGAGAACTTGGCCAGCAATCAGAGGCATTTGCAATGTGCCGAAATATCCGGGGGTCACGTAGACCACGTCCGTCTGATCCTTCTGCCCGGCCTCCTTGCCGTCACTGAGGATGACCCCGTCATTCAAGGTACGCTCGTACGGCAGGCTCATTCCCACTGCGGCGTTCTGCACGCCGGGAATCTGCCGCATGGCGGCGGTGCTTTCGTCCAATAATTTTATGAAGACTGCGGGGTCGTGGAAGCGGCGGTCGTCGAGCGAGGCTTTTCCGGTCATGACTCCGTTGGAATTAAATCCCGGCGGCAGCGTCTCTAAATGGACGAGCGTGCGGATGAGCAGGCCGGAAGCGGCGAGCAGCACGACGGTGAGTGCGACCTCACCGGCGATCAACCCCTGGCGCAGGCGTTGGCTGCCGCCGCCTGCCACGGCGCGGCTGGTCATTGACGAACGCAGGTCCACGTTTCGCGCGGCGAGCGCCGGGAGCATGCCGAACAGGATACTGGTCAACAACGAAACGGCGAGGGTGAAGCCCATCACGCGAGCGTCGAGGGGGACGCTCGTGACCGGGAGAAAGTGTTCGGGCAACAGCAGGAGGAGGCCGCGGAGAGCGAGGAAGCCCACACCGATGCCTACTGCTCCGCCCACAAGCGCCAGCAGCAGGTTTTCAACCCAGAACTGCTTCTGGATTTGCCAGCGCGAGGCGCCCAACGCCAGCCGCGTGGCCACTTCCGAAGCGCGGCGTAGCATGCGCACCAGCGTCAACCCAGCTAGATTAGCGCTGGCGATGAGCAGGATGAAGCCGGCAGCGAGCATTAGTGCCAGCGCCTGCGGACGCAGCGAATCTGTCTGGCCTTTCTGGAGCTGAACGGAGTGGTAGGTCACCTGCGCGCCAGGGTGGTCCTTTAATTCATAGCGCTGCGCACGGAGGGACCAGGCGCGGTTGATTTCGGCATTCGCCTGCTGCCAGCTCGCGCCATCGCGCAGACGGGTGATGGACGCAAAGTTCGTTCCCCCGCCCTCACCCTGGCGGCTCGGCTGAAGCGCCGTATAGAGGTCGGCATTCAACGGGGTCGTTGCGCCTTCGGGAAGCACCCCGATGACTGTGAACGGCTCGCCTTTTAACAGAATCGGCTGGCCCAGAATATTGGGATTAGAGCTGAAGGTGTTTCGCCACAAACTGTAACTGAGGATGGTGGACTTGGGCCCATGCGGGCGGTCCTCGTCTTCAGAGAAATTGCGCCCCATCATAGGCTGAACCGCTAACACATCGAAGTAGTGCGCCGAGATGCGTCCGTCATGCACGTACTCCACGTGCGAATTCGCCTGGAGATTTATGCCTGAAGTTCTTGGACTTGAAACCGCCGATAGCAGGGAAGGGACATTGTCGCGCAGCAGCTCCCATTGCTCACCATTTAGTTTGTGACGTTCGTCGGAGGCCACGGAGCCAGTGATCTGTGTGTAAATCGTGCCCATCCGTTCGGGATGCGAATAGGGCAGGCTCTTGAGTATGAGCGCATTCACTATGGAAAAAATCGCGGTGTTTGCGCCGATGGAAAGCGCTAGCGTAAGGATCACCGTAACGGTGAAGCCGGGGTTCCGTCGCAACATTCGCAAGCCGAAGCGAAGGTCCTGCCCGAGGTGATCCCACCAGAGCTGGCGACCGGATTCGTAGAAGCGTTCTTCCGCTTGCATGATGTTGCCGAAGGCGCGACGCGCGGCGGCTCGGGCATCCTCTTCGCTCAGCCCCTGCTCCTGTAAGCGCTCGCTCTCGTGTTGAATGTGTGCTTCAATTTCGGCGCTGAAGTCGCTTGGCTTCCGCTTACGTCGGAACATTGCATTAGTCCTCCTGCGCGGGGTCTAGGATCCGTCCGATGGCTGCTGCCAGACGTTTCCACTTGGCGGTCTCCTTCACCAGTTGTTTGCGGCCGCCCGCGGTCAGCGAGTAAAAGCGGGCCTTCCGATTATTTGATGAGATTCCCCACTTGGCAGAGATCCAGCCACGTTCCTCCAGCCGCTGGAGCGCGGGATAGAGCGCGCCATGTTCCACTAAAAATTCTTCGTCGGAAGTCTGCTGAATGGCGCGGGCGATCCCCTGACCGTGTTGGGATCCAAAAATCAGCGTACGCAGGATCAGCAGGTCCAGCGTGCCTTGGAGCAGTTCGAGCCGTTCTTTAGCTTCTTGGGTCGACATCTAACCTAAGTATGGACAGGTTTGGGTAAGATATCAACCCAAAACGACAGGGAGGGACATCCAAAGGCCAGGCTTCCTGTCCGGTTCATGGTCCCGGATGATGTGAGCGTTTTATCGAATGCGTTTTCGGGAAAAAGTGTGCACGAGCGCGGCGCTCCGGCGCGCGCTCTGACAGGGTGTTCGAAATTTACCTAGCGATCGGAATTCGAGTGGATCAATGCACGTGGGCCACGTCGTCGTTCATGGAGAAGACTTCTTTGAAGTCGGGTTCGTACGGAAAAATGTGGATCATCCAGGTGAACATATGGGCGTGGAAGATCCCCCGTTCGGCTCTGCAGGCTTCTTCAGTGTTTATGGAGCCGAACATGCCGAACTTGGGATGGGCGGATTGGTAGTCGCTTATGCGGTCTTCCGGGGCCTCGCAGTAGTTAATGTGCCTATGCCAACGCGCGATGCTGAGAGGGATGCGCTCGTTCAGCTCATCTTCGGTTGCGTCGGGGCTGGCCGTGAACATCACACCCTCCAGCTTGTATTCCTGCTTCGGAGTTCTGCGGTACAGCAGAGCTGTTGGCTTGCTGGGGTCGAAGCGGAGATCAGCTTCCCTCGTGTTGGCTTGATTCATGAAGTGATATTGGGGCTGCTTGAGTTTCGGATTCGCAATGACATATCCATCGAGCAAAGCCTTGCGATAGTCCTTGTAGCGCTCGATCATGGCCGCCATGCTTGGGCCCATGCTGCTCATGTCGTCGTGGGAATGCATATCCATTCCGGGCATGCTGCCCTGCTGCTGGCTTTGCTGCCATGCGTGCCCAAGCGGCACGGTCAGCAACGCGGCTCCAAAGATGAGCGTGAACGCCACAGTGTCCTTGAACGAGAGTTGAAAGGAGCGATGTTGTTTTTCGTTCACTCGAGGGAACCTCGGTAACTCGGGCGCTCCTCGAAGAGTTCCATTGAATGCTGGCATCGGATGATACTGTCACGCAGAAACGGCTTCAAAGGGAAATGTGGGTGGTGTCTGTAACTTCCGACGGGCAGTCACTTCTGGCTTGGCCAGCCAATCCGGGAGTTGAAGGGCGGTCAATTACGTCTGGCAAGACCGAAGGTTGATGTAGCCGGTAGTCTAATCAACGTGAATCTTTTTTACTGCTGCTGTAGTAGGCCGTAAACGTCTACTTTGGATTTGGAGCCGAGGTATACCTTTCCGTTGACTATCAAGGGCATGGCGAAGCGCAGGGCAACACCCGCTCGGTCGCGTTGGCTGTTTTGTTCGGAATTGTAGAGTTCACGCCGCACGTCGGCGGCGTCGAAGGCGTAGAGAACGGCGCGCCGGCCGGGCGGTTCATTCCAATTTTTCGATGATGCTGCCCAGGCGATCCCATCCTTGGAGCCGTTCGCTGAAATTATCGGTGTTGCGCCGGAATCGAGAAACTTTGTTGTAGCCGTTGCCTTCAATTTCAACAGGCCGCGGACGACGGTATAGTCCTGCAAGAAAGTTTCACTGCCGGCGAAGAAAACATTCTGATTCCAATAGGCCATCGCTCCAAAAGCGCCGCGGGAGGCGGAAATCGTCTGTACGGCGTGCGAGTCATTGTTGGGTTGATACTTGCCCATGTGATCGCGATCGATGAGGTAGATCTTTCCTTCTTTTCCGGCGGTGACAAGCAGGTGCGGATGCGCACCGGATTGATCAGCCAAGAGTACAGGGCCGCTGGATCCCAAATCATTATCACGCTCATTGAGCTGAGCTTGATTCGAGGGCGTAAAGTAATCAACCAGCCTGAGATTCTGTTCTTGAGAGCGCAATTTGAGGATGCTGTCTCCGAAGTCGCGGCCGTTTGTTGTTGCATCGAACTCTCCATTTCCCGTCACGACGAAGATGTTGCCGTCATTATCCGCCGCGGGACCGGCATCGCCCTGCCAAATGGCACTGTCTGAAGCATCGGGCGACGTATTGAAAACGGCTTTCTGCGCGAGGGTGTGTGCGTCGTAAGCGATGAGCCAGCCGTGGTATGGGCCTATGTCGCAGGACGAACCCCAGGACAGATAGACTGAATCGTTTACGAGGAGCAAAGCGGCGCGCGGATTCTCGGTTTGAGGATTGAATTCCACCTGACCGCCTGTGTGACCCGAGCCAGTTCCTTTGACGGAAGCTTTGATTTCGACGGGACCGCCGAACTTTTCTACTCCAGTGGTAATTGCGAGAGCATGGAGCCGCTGCTTGTATTCATTGCTGTGCAAGATGCCTTTGCTTTCTTTGGTTCGCGCGAGCACGTACAAAGTGCCAGTGTTTAAATCGATGACTGGCGTAGAGGTGATTCCGATTTGTGGAGTGATGAAAAAGCAGGCGACATCTCGTTCAGACAGCGGGCTAGCGTTCTTGGCAGAGTCTGCGAGGCTCACGTGCCAGAGGGGGGTCGTTGAGGTTCCGTCTGCATCAAAAGCGTAGACGCTGTCGTTCTCCGTGGCGATGAAGAGAAGATTGCGCTTGCCTTTGTCTGGGACCTCGACGTCCGGCACGTAAAGTGGTTGGGCATAGACGTCGCCGTCCACTTCAAAGGTAAACAGCTTTCCGAATTGGCTCACGCTCACGTTTGCCGGAGTGAGAATTTTTTCGTTCAGATTCGTGCCGGTTCGAGCATTGTCATATTGAGCCGTCGTGACTGCTTGCGCATTGGCGAGCGACGGGAGAAGCACGAACGAGAGAATCGCCGGAAGCAACAGTGATGGGGTTAGATGTGCAGAGGTCTTTTCCGGCAGCTGCTGCATTCATGCCTCCTACACGACGGAAGAAGAAAATCGTGGGCCGAGCGCTTATTTCTCCGGCAGCCGGTTTCCGATGAAGGACGCGATGCGGCCCGCAGCTGGCGGATCGACGTTGGCCAACACTGTCACGACATAGCCACTTTCAGGATAAATTGTCAGCTCGCCGTTCATGCCGGGCGCGCCGCCGCCGTGGCCGAAATTGCGCACGCCACCTTGGGTCCGGTCCATGAAACCATAAGCGTATTTGTCGCCGTTACCAGTATCCATTTTGCCGGTGGTCAACAGTTCCTTGTGGTGGGCATCGAGTAATTTGTGGTTCTGGAGTGCGTCCGCGAAACGTTGCAGATCTTCGACAGTCGAGTAGCCGCCTCCCGCCGAGGTTCCGCGATACGGCAATGTATCGGTGTTGGGCCGCCAGGTTTCACCGCCACCGAATTTCGTGTACCCGACGGAACGCTGCGGAACTGCTTGATCTTCGGGCAACGACCCCGTGGAAGTCATTCCCGCCGGTGCATAGACGTGATCGCGCACGTAGTCGTAGTAACTCTGGCCACTCACTTTTTCGACGATCACGCCAAGCAGCAGGAAACCGTAATTGCTGTAGGACCACTTGCTGCCGGGCTCGAATTGCAATCCGCGTTTCCCGTAGAGTTTAACGTAGTCTTGCAGCGTGCGGAGTTCCAGGCGATGCGCGTCAAACTCCGGTCCGAAGAAATCGCCGGTACCGCCAGTATGAGTCAACAGGTGATGGATGGTTACTTTCGAAGCGACATCCTTGTTCGGGTAGTCGGGAAGATACTCTCCCAGGGAAGCCGTCAGTTTGATTTTGCCGTTTTGTACCAGCTGAAGCACCGAAACAGCGGTGAACATTTTGTTCATCGAGCCGATCCGGAAACGGGTGTTCAACTCGTTCGGCGTTTTCTTCTCGCGGTCTGAAAATCCGTAGGCTTGGGAGAAGATGGGTTTGCCGCGTTTTGAAACCATGACAGCGCCGGCAAAACGCTCCGCGGCAACCTGTCGATCGATCTCCGTGCGAAGCGCCGCGAGGGCTTGCTCTTCGCTCATGCGCGGCATCGAGAATTCGGTGGGTCGCGCGATAGCATTCAAGTCAAATTTCGTAATGTGATGTGGCTCGGCGGCCTCCACTTCCATTGTGAAGCGGGCGAATTGGTCCGAATCGTGTTCCTTTAGGATTCCAGAAAACTTTGCCGCTTCCGAGTCGCCTGCTTTCTTGAAGTCGAATCCGCCAGTCATGCCGCGGAAACGCAGCTCTCCGTCAATCTCCTTGGCGTGGTCGGGATAATTTTTCTCGAGAAAGGCCAGAAGCTTTGAACGATCGCCGCTGTTGAAAGCGTCGAGCCACGCCTGAAACTGGCGCGCGGCTGGTGTATTCGGCACTTCGGCTTGCGCGGCGACGGCTTCGCCGCTGCTAGCTTGTTGATCTTGATGATCGCCGGGAATCGTATTTGACGTGATTCCAGCTGGTGGTCCAACGCTGTTGGGTGCTGCGCCATTTGACGGTGCTCCGCCATTCGGCTGCGAATGTTCGGGCGCCTGATGCGGGATCCTCGACGATGCGGAAGCGCTCGGCAGCGTTCGGTTGCGGACCGGACGAAATGCCGCAAAAGAAAGAAGTACCAAGAACAAAAGTGCGATAGCGCTTCCCTGAATCATCCGTGAAACGGGCAACGGCGCTTCGGGAACTCCGATGTGTTCCCAGACGAAGGGGCCCGCATCACGTCCAGCCACGGGAGCGAGAGCGATCTCGCCCGTAAGTAGATTTCGTAATGCTCCGCGAAGCGCCCATTGTCGTACGAGCGACACCAAGCCATCGCCGAATAACCGCAGCGTACTTTGTTTTGCCGCAATCTCATCGAAGATCCATAGCATTTCGTCAGCGAATTCACGCTGGAATGAAGGCGGGTGGAGACGCAGGAGGCACCGGTAAAGAGAACGGGAGAAAGAATGAGCCATTACGCCCTCCTTGGTTTCAAAACTCGCAAGCGCGTTCGGGCTTCTCGCAATACTCCTGTGAGTCGCTCGATGTCCGCCAAGAGCACGCCGCGTCCCAATGCCTTCAGCCGGTAATAGCGCCGTCTCGGATCGCTCGTAGCAGAGCGGCTGGCAGTTTCTTCCACCAAGCCCTGGCCGACAAGTTTTTTCAGATTGTCATACAGCGTGCCTGGTCCGATTTTGTACTGTCCCGCGGACTGCCGGGCGATCTCCTGCATGATGCCGTACCCGTGCAGATCCTCAGCGGCGAGCGCCAGCAGAATGTGGAGCGACGCGGGAGAGAGCGGGAGAAATGGTTTGATCCGCTGTTTCATACTCGGAATCCGATATATCGGATTCCGAGTATGGTGTCAAGAGTTTACTGAGGGAGGGCAGCGGCTCGCCCGAAAAGCAAAAAGCGCCGACCTAAGGTCGGCCACTACAAACGCATGAAGTTTAGTGGCTCGCTGGCTGCGCGGTGGGCGGGAGGACGCCGTTGAGGCGAAGGTACATGGATTGCGCGGAATAGTGGTCGGCCCATGAGCCGGAGAGGATGAACATGACGCCGGCGCGGGAGAAAGAGCGATTGGGGAAAAGCGCAATGGAATCGGCGAGATGAGAGTCGTCAACTTTGGCGAGCGAAGAAGAGCAGAAATCGAAAGACGCCTTGAGGGCTGAGACAAGTTTGTCTTTGGAGTCGGTTTCGGCGAGCTTGGGCGCTTCGGGAACGGTGACCCCGGAGATCGCGGAGCAAAAGCGCGTATTGGAGTCGGCAATATGAAGAGTGAGATGGGCGAAGGTGATTTGGTCGGCAGTGGGCTTGAAGGAAAATTTCTCGGCAGGCATGGCATCGGCTGCGGCGATCATATTTTTGGAGGACCGCGCGAGTCCTTGACGCAGCGCGTCGCTGACAGGAGTGGCCGAGGGAGGGGCGGTTTGCGCCAAACCCAATGTTGGAAGAATCATGAGCAGAAGGGAAAGAAAAGAGACTGGCCGCATAGAGTGCTCCGTAAATTGAATTTTGAAGGCGAGAATATGGTATGCCGATGGTGGTCGGCCCGCTGTACTTTATTATATAAAGTACTTGACAAGGACAATTACTTTTGCGAGTATTGCGGCGCGGCGGAGAAGGTTCCGGAGAAAACTCACATGGTGAAGCGAATCATGGCGATCATCGCCATCTTTGCGTGTACGTGTGTCGCGTGGATGGTATTGGGCACTTCGATTTTTCTGCGAACGGAGAGCACCGGTTCACAACTTTCGGGGCGGGTGGCGTCAACCTGGGGAACAGCACAGGAGCAGCACCCTCCGGCGGTGAGTTACCTGACGCAAGAGACGAAGACGGTGGAAGTCGAAGAAAACGGAAAGAAAATCAAGAAGACGGAAATTCGAGCCGTGACTAGCTGGGTGCCATTGGATTCAAGCCAGATTGTGGCTGACTTCCACATTGACTACCGGCAAAAAGGTCTGCTGTGGTTCAGCACGTACCGGGTGGCGTTTGCCGGCAACTACAAGTTTCAGAATCCGACGGCGGAGGAGCGGACTTTCACCATCAGGTTGCCATTGCCGGCGAAACAAGCGGTGTACGATGGCGTGGAGATCACATTGGATGAGAAACCGCTGTCGCTCGATTTTGGCGGAACGGAAGTGACTGCGCACGGGCGGGTGGGACCGAACGCGGCGGGCACCGTGCGTGCGGCATACCGTTCCCAGGGGCAGGACAATTGGAACTACAAATTTTCAAACGGCGATGAAGTTTCCCGTGCGAAGGATTTTCATTTCCTGATCAAAACAGATTTCAGCGGATTTGATTTTCCGGAGAATTCGCTATCTCCCACGGAAAAGCGGGAGACTCCGCAAGGCTGGGAATTGAAGTGGGATTACCAGAACCTCGTTTCCGGATTCAGCGTTGCTCTGAAGATGCCGCAGAAATTGCAGCCAGGGCCGCTGGCTGGGCGAATTTCGTACTTTGCCCCGGTATCGCTCTTCTTCTTTTTCTTTCTAGTGTTCATTCTTTCCACGCTGCGCGGACTTGACCTACACCCGATGAATTATTTCTTCCTGGCGTGCGCGTTCTTTGCGTTTCATCTTCTACTGGCGTATTTGTGCGATCACCTATCGATTCACGCGGCGTTTGTGATTTCGTCGGCAGTTTCGATTTTGCTGGTGGTGAGCTATCTGCGGCTGGTGGTAAATGGTCGATTTGCGCTGGTGGACGCAGGGCTCGCGCAATTGATCTATCTTGTTCTGTTTTCTTATGCGTTTTTCTTCGAAGGATTCACGGGATTGGCGGTAACTATCGGCGCGATCCTGACGCTGTTCGCAGTGATGCAAATGACGGGACGAATCCGATGGGGAGAGAAATTTGAAAGTGTAGCCATGAAGCCAGCGACACTGCGTTGAAAACCTCAGAAGACAAAGCGTCGTTTGGGCGCGAGGAATCGACGAGAGGCCTAAGCTAAGCACTCGGCGCGGCATGCGGCGCGCCGAGTACGCTGGAGCGGCGGACGAGCTCTAGCGCTGTTCAATCCGCGACCGGCGAATCTCCGGCAGAGCACGAAAACAAACGAAAGATCATCAGGTGAGGTGGAGAAGCCATGGGACACTCCTCGGTCATGCCCGCGTGGGGCGACAAGCTGACGGGAACGGAAATAGAAGACCTGCTCGCGTATTTGCACACGATTTTGCGTGCGCATCCTTAACCCAAATAAGCGAGTTTAAAGATGTGGGCACTAAACAGAGGCGGGAGGCTGCGCCCTGTCGAGTTTAGTCAACAAGGCGCAGCCCGGACGGGTAAGGGAATCGATCGAGGCTATTCGTCGCCGTTGCTGTGATCTTCGCCTCCTTCGCCGGGGCGAATGAAGCCGAAGAGACCGTGGCCTTCGTCGGCGATCCCAGCGGTGAAGAGGAGATGGTTCTTCTTGCCAGAGGGTCCTCCTGTGGCGAAGCTCAGGCCCCACAGACCATCGATAGCGAGCGGAAGATTCAGGGTGTCGTGCAACTGGCCGACAAAGCCACCGCCGGGAAAATCAAAAACATTAATGTGGCCGTCGCCGAAGTTCCCCACCAAAAGATGATGGCTGGCGCTGCCGAATCCGCCGGGAGCGACAGCGAGTCCCCACGGAGAATTCAGTATGCCTTGCGACGCGAAGCGCGAAAGCCAGGTGCCGTCGGTGCTGAATACGTCGATAAAGCCATGGCCCAGGCCGCGGACGTCGTCGTGCTTGTCTTCGTCCTGCAGGGCAAAAGTGACATAAAGGTTGCCATTGATGTTGCGAATGCCGAACGGAGCGTAGCCGAGAGGAACGGCTGAGTCGGTGAAGGATTTCACGAAGTGAAAATTCGCGTCATAAATTTCGACTACAGCATCGTGAAAATTGGTGGCGAAGAGAAAGTCCTTGCCGCCACTAACGCCTGAAGCTAGTCCCTTATAAACGGCGCCCGATCCGGAATTGTTTACCATGAGGATAGCATTGTGAAGATCGACCGCCGGACTCCAGCCGGAGATAGTGCCGTCCTCATTCGCGAAGATGAAAATCGAAGAGCCGGACTTACTGTTGGCGGAAACCACAAAACTGGGAGTGGCGTTCGCGACGAGGCCGGTGGGAGCCGAGGGAGATCCGGCCGTTGCGCCTGGAATCGTGACGACGAGTGGCGTGGCCGGTGAAGGGGCAGGTGTGCCATCGCCAAGGTAGAGAGTGGACGTTCCCGTGCCATTGTTGGCGATCCAAACTGGACTGGCGTCCAGAAAGGCGATGCCCCAGGGATTCACAAGATGTGCATCAGTGCGAAGCGCGACTCCGGGGATATCAGAAACAAGATTGACGCGACGATACTCCTGTCCTTGAGCAGACGCAGCGCTGAACAGGAACAGCGCCGGAGCACACAGAAAAAGCGAAAATTTCGCGAGCGGGTGTTTGTGATTCATTGAAGTCTCTCCTTCAAGGATTCACCAGGCGGCAATGGTTGCCGGTATGGATGCGGGGAGATACGGCACGTTGTCCCCACATCCGGTGAGTGACAAAGTTTTGACGACTGCGAGACAAGTGGGAGAAAAGTGGCAAACAGGCACGCTTCAAAAAGTGCACAGAGTGTTCTAAACCGTGACGAAGGCGTGGAGCGCGCGGCTTTCGTACAGGAATGTATGTAGCTCTATCGGGCGAGGACTAGACCAGGAGTTGCGCCGGTGGATTTTGCGTCATTCCACACAAGAACGCCGTTGACGAAAACCTTTTCGATGCCGGCAGGAAGCTCCTGCGGTTTTGTGAACGTTGCGCGGTCGATTACTGTAGCGGGATCGAAGAGGACCAGGTCCGCATAGGCACCTTCGCGAAGAACCCCGCGATCTTTCCAGCCGAGGCGCTGTGCGGGGAGTGAAGTCATTTTGCGGATAGCTTCCGGTAAAGTGAGCCAGTGCTTTTCGCGGACGAAGCGGCCGAGCACGCGGGGAAAAGTTCCCGCCCCGCGAGGATGCGCGGCGCCGATGCCGCCGTCGCTGGCAACCATAACCCAGGGCTGTTGATAAAACGCTTTAATATCACTTTCGATCATGGAGTGGCCGATCACTTGGGCTTCGGTGTTGGCGGTGTCGCCTTCGCGAATGATGCGGATATACATCTCGACAGGCGAAAGTTTATTGGATTTCGCAATTTCCGCGAGCGAGTGGCCGAGGTAGGAGCGGTTGGGCTCGAAATCCGTAATGGTGAGGCGATCCGCGCCGCCGAGATCGGCGATAGCTCTTTCGACGCTCTTGGGATTTTCGTATTGCTTATCTGGAACGATGACTTTGATGTTGGAGTGCCACGCTTCGTAGGGATAGCAGTCAGCTAGAAAATCGACGCCGCGGTTGCGGGCTTCTTCAATCACGCGAATATATTCGGATGCTTTCCCCCAAACGCCGACCGTGCCGAGCTTAATGTGCGAATGGTCGACGGGAATGTGCGCCTGTTCGGCGATTTCAATTTCCTCGAGGAGCGCGTCAAAGGCTTTGTCCGCTTCGTCTCGGATGTGCGTGCTGTAGATCCCCCCGTGTTCGGCAGCGCTGCGCGCCATCGCGATGAGTTCAGCGGTGTTGCTGTAGCTGCCGACTTCGTATTCAAGACCGCTTGAAAGGCCAATGGCACCTTCGTTCATCGCTTGCCAGGTGAGCTGCACCATTTTTTCAATTTCGGCCGGCGTGGCGACGCGCTTGAAATTCTTGCCTATGACCTGGCTGCGAATCGTGGCGTGTCCTGCGAAGATCGCAAGATTGAGCGCGGCGGGATGCTGCTTGCGCGTCTCGATCCAATCTTTGATAGGCCAGGGAGATTCGCCATCTGGGCCTTGCACGGCGGTGGTAATGCCTTGGGCGATTTGTGTTTCGGCAAGTGGGTCGGAGTCGAGCCCTTCGAGTGAGTGATTGTGAACATCGATGAAGCCGGGAGCTAGCACGAGGCCGTGTGCGTCAATCACGCGTTCACCCGGAGCGGGAGAAAGTTTTCCGACCGACATGATGCGATTGCCGCGGACGCGTAGCGCGCCGTTGATCAGAGGAGCGCCCGTGCCGTCGGCCAGTCGTGCGTTGATGATGAGCAGCGTATCTGGCGCAGGTGCAGCGCGGAAGGCGAGAGGTGTGACGACTGTTAAAAATATCGCAAGGTAAAGTATGGAAATGATGCGCCGGGAATTGTGCATGCGGACTGTTCCTCGAAAATTTTGGAACTGCGGGCCCGGCGCAGGCGTCGTGCGGCTTACAAGTGCGCGGGCTGGAGCCTATGACACTCGAACTAATCATGCCGATTGCGTGTGCGGAGATGGTACCAGATAGCGATAAGGATGATGGAGACGACGAGAATGAGAGTCGAGATCGCGTTGATTTCGGGAGTGATGCCGCGGCGGAGACGGCCCCAAATTTCGAGAGGCAGCGTATTTTCATTGCCGATCAGAAAGAAAGTGACGGCGATTTCGTCCATGGAGAGTGTAAAGATCAACAGGCCTGCGGCGATTAGAGAAAGCTTGAGGTTGGGAAGCGTGACGAGCCAGAAGGTACGCCACGGAGTTGCGCCGAGATCGAGCGAAGCCTCTTCCTGACCTCGGTCCATTTTCTGAAGACCTGCGAAGAGCTCTGTGGTCGCGACGGAGATGAGGGCCGTGCCGTGGCCGAAAAAAACGAGCGTAAGGCTGCGCTGGAAACCGGCGAAGACGGCGAACATCAACATGGAAAGTCCGGTGATGATGCCGGGAAGAATCAGTGGCAGAAGCACAAGCCGACGGAAGAGAGATTTGCCGGGAAAGTCGGCACGATCAAGCGCAAGCGCCGCGAGCAGACCAAGCGTGAGCGAGAGAACGACAGCCCCTGCGGCGACAATGAGGCTGTTGACGACCGAATCCCAGATGGCGGAATCGGCGAAGAGTTGCCGGTACCAATCGAAGGTGAAATGGCGAGGAGGAAAGCCGCCGACACCGTCGCGATTGAATGAATAGAGGACGAGCACAACGATCGGCAAATAGATGAAAGCGAAAACGAGCGCAGCATACGCTCCGAGCAGCAACGGGCGGCGCGTGGCCGTGGTAGTAGATGCGCTCATTCGAATGACCAGTGTTTTTCTACGCGTTGCGTGAGGGCGAGGAGCGCGACCGTGATGACGAGAATGAATACTGAAATTGCGGCACCGAGCGGCCAATCATAGGCAGCGCCGAAAAGTGATTGCACGAGGTTGGCGATCATGGTGCCGGAGGGTCCGCCTACAAGGAGCGGCGCAAGAAAATCACCGAGAGAGAGAACGAAGGCGAACGTTGCTCCGGCGAGAAGGCCCGGCAAAGAGAGCGGCAAAATGACGCGAAGGAAAGTCTTGCGCGGCGATGCGCCGAGATCTTGCGAGGCTTCGACCAGCGGACGGGGAATGTGTTCGAGTGAAGCGTAGATCGGAAGAAAAACAAATGGCGTGTAGATGTGCATGAGCATGAGGACTACGGCGAACGGACTGTAGAGAAGGGCCGAAACAGGTCCGTGCGTGATGTGCAGGTACTGAAGAAATCCGTTAAGCACGCCGTCGGAGCCGAGAATCGTTTTCCAGGCATAACCGCGAACCAGGTAGCTGACCCAAAGTGGAACGATAACGAGTTGGTAGAGAATTTCCTTGCGCGGTCCTGCATGGAAAGACAAGAAATACGCGACCGGATAACCGAGAAGAACGGAGAGCAACGTAACGGACGCAGCGATGCGCGTGGTGCGGAAGAGCACCTGAACGTAGACAGGATTTTTGAAGAGCGTCGCGTAGTTGTCGAAAGTCCACCGATGGACGATGACACCGTCATGGACGGCCCAAAAGCTGTGAAGGAACATCATCAGATAGGGAAGAAGCAGGAACAGCGAGACCCATAAGATGGGCGGAAGAGTTGCGAGAAATTTGTAAGTCCGAGAGTACATAAAATTTATCTACTCATTCACGGCCACGGCGTCAGAAGCGGAAAAAACAAAATCGCGTGAAGCGGAGAGTTGGGCACGGGAGGCGATGCGCGCGCGAAGGACCAAATTGGTGGCGGTTTGCAATTCGAGAAGTTCAGTGGCACCGGAATAGATTTGTTGTCCGATGGACGCGGAGAACCGTACAGGGTCAGCGATCCGCAGAGAATCGGCGGACAGGGAAATTGCTTCAGGGCGAAGTGAAAAGATTGCGGTGCCGTTTGCGCGAGAACAGGAAAATTGGAATGCACCACAGTCAGCAATTCCATCTCGAATATCTGCGCGCAACAAATTTGTGTGCCCGATGAATTGAGCAGCGTAGGCCGTGGCAGGACGCGCGTAGATTTCGCGAGGCGACGCGACTTGTTCGAGGGCGCCATTGCGAAGAAGAGCGATGCGATCCGAAAGCGCCATGGCTTCTTCCTGGTCATGCGTGACGAAAAGAAATGTAATGCCCACTTCGCGCTGGAGCGATTTCAGCTCTGACTGCATCTCTTTGCGAAGGTTGGCGTCGAGGGCGGAGAGCGGTTCGTCGAGTAGGAGAAGTTCCGGGCGATTGATGAGCGCCCGAGCGAGCGCGACGCGTTGTTGCTGGCCGCCAGAGAGGCGCGTTGGTTTTGCAGCGGCGAATTCTTCCATGCGGACCATCGCGAGCGCATCACTCACGCGCATTGTTATTTCGGCTTTCGGTGTGTTCGCGGCATGAAGGCCATATGCCACGTTTTCGCTGACGTTGAGGTGGGGAAAAAGAGCGTAATGCTGAAAGACAGTATTGACGCGGCGTTTGTAGGGAGGAAGTGTATCGAGGCGCGCGCCGTGCATCCAGATTTCTCCTGCAGTGGGTTGTTCGAATCCGGCCACAAGCCGCAGCAGAGTGGTTTTGCCGGAACCGCTTTCACCGAGAAGCGTCAGGAATTCGCCCGCGACGATTTCCAGAGAAAGGGTTTTTAAGACCTCGCGTGCGCCGAATCGTTTGCTAACCGCTCTCACTTCCAGCACAGTCGCGCCGGGAGCGAGAGAGTCGGCGATCGAGGGTGCGCCGGTTGATGAAGCGCGGGTCACTGGGCGGCTTTGACCTCGTTCCAGATTTCGTTGTACTTTGCGCGACGTGGAACATCTTGCCAGAAATAAATCTTCAGCATGTACGCATCCGGATCATCGAGGTGCAGGGACTTCTTCTCGTCGCTCGTGAGATATTCGGCTGCGCCGGGATTCGCGGGTGTGTAGTGGGTAACGTCGCTCGCGAGTTTTTGCGTCTTGGCCTCGATCATGTACGCGAGAAAATCAGAGGCGAGATCTTTGTTTTTGCTCGCCGAAGTGATCATGAGGTGATCGATCCAGCCCGTGGTGTTTTCCCTGGGAATAGTTTCGCCGATGGGAAAGTTCAATTTGCGAAGTTGCACGACGTTGAGTGGCCAACCCATCGCAAGAACGATTTCGTGATTTTGAAAAAGATTGGTGAGCTCGCCGCCGGTCGACCAATATTTGCGGACGCTTGGTTTGAGCTGGAGAAGTTTTTTCTTTACCTCTTCTAGCTGAGCATCTGAAAGATTGTAAAGCTGCGCCGGTTCAGGCTTATCGTAGCCGAGGATCTGTGCCGCCATGTAGATGCTCGAGAGTTCATCCCACAGCGAAACTTTGCCACGGTATTTTGGATCCCACAGAACATTCCAGGAATCGGGAGCCTGTGAAAAAGCAGTGGCATCGTAGAGAAGAGGATTCGGTCCCCACATGAACGGCACGCCGTAAACCTGAGCATTTGCCTTTACGAGAGAAGAGTCGCGAAGCTTCGCGGAAAGCTGCAGGTAAGAAGGAAGCCTTGAGAGGTCAAGGGGCGCAGCGAGCCCGGCTTTCACGATGGAAGCTGCGACATCGCTTGATGGCGAGATGACGTCGTAGTTCGCTGCGCTGCCGCCGCGAAGCTTGGCGACAAGTTCGTCGCTTGAACCCATATAGGACGCAACGACTTTACAATGATGCGTAACCTCAAAGTTATGCACGAAACTTGTGTCGGCGTAGCCTTCCCAAACGAGGAGACTCAACATCGGCTCGGTTTTTTTGCACGCGTTGGCGAAGAAAGCGGTAAAAAGTGCGGCGAAAATCAAAGTCGTGCGTTTCATCGAGCCTCCAGGAAGACCGGCCAGGGCCAACAGCCCCCATCGCCGCTTGCACCAGGAACGGGACTACGGCTTCGACTGAAATACTACGCGACCCCCTACAACGGTGGCTAAAACTTTTGTTTTGTCGATCATGTGAGGGTCAATCTGGAAAAGATTCTGCGAGAGGATGATCAGGTCCGCGAGTTTGCCGGGCTCGAGCGAACCTTCCGTTCTTTCACGGAAGCCTGCGAATGCAGCGCCAAGCGTGTAGCCTCGAATGGCTTCGGCCACCGAGAGGCGTTGTGAGGGAACGAAGCCGTCCTTGGGTAATCCTTCCGAGGTTTGGCGAGTGACTGCTGTCTGAATTCCATTGAAGGGATTCAAGGTGACCACCGGCCAATCGCTGCCGAAGGCCAGCTGGCCACCGTCCTCGGCGATACTTTTCCACACCCAGGCACGTGAGGCGCGCTGCGGTCCGATGTTACGCGCCCAGACATCCAGCGTATCGTTGTTTGGATATGAATGCAGCGGCTGCATACTGGCGATCACGCCGAGTTTTCCGAAACGCGGAATGTCAGCCGTGGAAACGGATTCAATATGTTCGATGCGAGGACGGCGTCCGGAGGTGTGGTTGAGTCTTTCGGCGTTTTCATAACCGTCGAGTGCTGTGCGAATTCCGTAGTCGCCGATGGCGTGGGTAAAAAGCTGTAAGTTGCGTTTGTCGAGTTCCGCGATCGCGGATTTGTACTTATCGGGATCCCAAAAAAGCTTGCCTCTGAGTGAAGGATCATCAGAATAGGGCTCAAGCATGGCGGCGGTATGCGATTCAATCACCCCGTCGATCATGAATTTCACCGCGCCCGCGGAGAGCCAGTCGCCGGTATATTTTTTACGCGCATCCTCAATGGCGGAAATATCTTGCGGCCGCAACTCCGGCGGATCCTGGAAATAAGAAACGTAGAAGCGGAGCGTCAGATCGCCGTGGCGAAGAAGTTCGTCATAGAGATCGAACTCTTCGAAGTCACCTCCGGCGCTGTGAACGCGCGTCAGGCCATTTTCATTCGCCCAGCGGATACCATCCCGGAGCGCTGCAAGTTTTTCACCGCGAGTCGGCTTTGGAATCACGGCAGCAACGAGCGATTGCGCCGCTTCTTACAGTGCGCCGGTCGCCTCACCGGTTTGCGGATCGCGAACGATGATGCCGTTCTGGGGATTCGGCGTGTCTTTTGTGATATGCGCGAGTGTGAGCGCTTTCGAATTTGCCCAGTAGGTGTGGCCATCGTAGCCTTCAAGGAACGCCGGGCGGTCCGGGAAAACTTCATCGAGATATTTTTTATCCGGAAGCGATGTGGGAAACATCGCATAGTTCCATCCGCGGCCGAGAATCCAATCGCTCCCGGGATGCTTGCCGCCATATTCGCGCAGACGTTGCTGAATGTCAGCGGCATCTTTTGAATCTTCGAGATTGACGCGTCCGAGACTGAATGAGCCGTCGATGAAATGAATGTGGCAGTCGGCGAAGCCCGGAAGGACGAGGTGGCTTTTCGCGTCGATCACTTTCGTATCTTTCGATCGCAACTTCACAATATCGGTGTCGCTACCCACGGCCACGATGCGTTCTCCACGGATTGCGAGCGCTTCGGCCCACGGCTGTTTCGGATTCAAGGTGTAGATCTTTCCGTGTAAGACGATGGTGTCAGCGGGCTGGGTCTTGCTTTGCGCAGAGGCTGCCATCGCGAAAGACAAGCAGAACAGCGTGACGGAAAACGCCGGGAACACAGACCGCAGCTTCATGCGGGACGACCTCCAGAGAGAGTGAAGAGCACGTTCACAACCGAGCGCTCAGATCTAAAAAGTCGGAGGCGTATTGATCCAAAGCAGCCACGATTCAGTTTTGCCGGGATTGCGCCAACGGTGCGGCGTGGAGCTCTGGAAATAGAGACTGTCGCCCGGCTTCATGCGGTAGCGTTCATCCGAATTCAGCCAGATTTCGAATTCGCCGCGGAGAACGTGCAGGAATTCTTCGCCTTCGTGAGTGTACGATTCGCCGCTGGTGCCGCCGCGCTTGATTCGAAAAAGATGCGGCTCCATGGCAGTGTTGCCCCAGGCGAGTAGTTCCATGCGAACGCCTTTCGTGGTCTCAAGCACTTTGCGTTCCGTGGGCCGCACGAGGCGCGAATTATCCTTCGCGGGTTCGAAGAAGGAAAGAATATTGGTGTGATAGTAGCGCGCGATTCGGCGCAGCGTGCCGATGGATGCGCGCATCTGACCGCGTTCGAGCGCGCTGAGAAATCCCACGGAGACACCGGTCGAGCGAGCCACTTGAGCGAGAGAGAGATTGCGGCGCTGACGAAGGCGCCTGAAACGGGAACCGGGAGAAGCCACACTCTCAGCTGCAGCTGAAACCACACCCTGGCGCTTGAGAACGTGAACAATTGCGGCAGGATTTAGTCCGCGCGCGCGACGAAGGAAGATGGCGCGCTTCAAAAGGCGAACGTCTTTTTCATTGTAGAGGCGGTAACGGCTGCGTGTCCGCTGCGGTGTCACCAGGCCCAGCGCTTCCCATGCGCGCAATGCGGAAGAAGAAATGCCGACGCGTTGCGCGACTTCGCTGATGCGCAATGAAGCTTCAGGCGCGCGCGAAGCCGATGGCTCGGATAGATTCTTTCTTCTTGACTTCACGTCGGGCTTTCCATAAGTTTACAGGATTATAGTAAGGTTTCGGGGGCACAGCAACCTCGAAGGCGCGGTGCAAATCAAAACTTCGGGGCTCAGGGGTGAGTTCATGAAATCGAAGCATTCTCTCCGCACAATTCTGTGCAGGAGCATTCTCATTGTTTTCACACTGGCGCTCTACGGATTTATCAGCGCATCGGCTAGTCTTGCGCAGAGCACGGGCGGACGCATCCGCGGAACGATCACTGATTCGACAGGCGGGGCGATTACTGCGGCAAAGCTGACGATCACCAACCAGGCAAACGGTTTAGAGCGGGATACCGAAACGGGAACGAACGGAGAATACATTTTCCTGGAAGTGCCCGTGGGGACTTACGACATTGCAGTAAATCAGCCTGGATTCAAGAAGTACCTCCGCAAGGGCGTCGCGGTGAACTTGAATGAGATTGTTGGCGTGGACATCGTTCTGCAGGTGGGAGGTTCGACAGAAATTATTGAAGTAACGGGAGCGCCGCCCCTGGTGGATACCACTTCGACGCAATTGGGAGCAGTTGTGGGATCGCGCGCGGTGAGCGAATTGCCGCTGGCGCAACGCGACACCTACCAGTTGCTGCAGTTGCAGCCGGGCGTGCAGTCGCAACTCGGCGTTGACAGCGTTTACGGAAGCGACCGTGCAGGAGTGGTGAGCGTAAACGGGGGCCGCGGACGCGACAACAACTTCACGGTGAACGGTGGCGACGGCAACGATCAGTTCGCGAACTTGCCGGCCATTCAGCCATCACCGGACAGCATCGAGGAGTTTCGGGTACTGACCAATACGTTTGATGCTGAGTATGGGCGCAATTCCGGAGCAGTGGTGAACGTAGTGACGAAGTCCGGCAGCAACGAGATTCACGGCAATGCATATGAATTCTTCCGGAATCAGAATCTGAACGCCAAGGGTTTCCTCGATACCACGAAGATCGACTATCTACAGAACCAGTTTGGCGCAACACTGGGCGGCCCGATCAAGAAAGACAAGACGTTTTTCTTCGTTAGCTACGAGGGCGACCGATTGCGCAAAGGCACGTCGTCAGACACCACTACCGTGCCGACGGACCTCGAACGCACGGGTGATTTTTCAGCTGGTTCGGCGTTTGCCGGAACAATCTCCGATCAGTTTTTTGCCGACTCGCTAAATGCCCGCCCCGGCTGCGCTAGCGCGGTGGCGGCAGCTGGCGGAGCCGCCATTGCCTCCGGAGCGCTTTATTCGGATGTGTTTCCAGGAAACAAAATTCCAACCGCTTGCTTTGATCAGACCGCCCTCGATTTGATGAATCAGTTTGTGCCACACGCCAACATTTCCTTAGATGGGACGAACCTCAACGGTTTCCAGGCCGTGCCACTGGGTCACGAGCGAAGCAACCAGTTCACGGTGAAGATCGATCACGAGTTGACGAAGAACCAGCACCTGACAGGTTATTACTATTTCACGCAGCACTACTTAGCGAAACCGTTCGCAAGATTCCAGTCGGGTGGTGCGACGCTACCAGGCTTTGGCGACTTGACCGACGAGCGAACGCAACAGGTAAACATCGGCCATACCTGGACCATTGGTTCCACGTCCGTAAACGAAGCGCGGTTCACATTCTTCCGCGAAGGACAGGGCACGTTCCTGCATCCTCAGCACACCGCGCTGGTTCAGGATTCCTGCAAAACGGTTCCCACCAGCGATTGCTTCACGGATTCGAGCGATCCGAGCAACGCTTTGGGGATTCATCCCAATCTCGGCGCCGACCGCGAAGGCGTCCCATATGTCAATATTTCCGGCGGATTTTCGTTAGGGAACAATTTTGAAGGTGAGTTGCCGCAAAGAGGAAACACGTACCAGGTTTCGGACAGCTTTGGAAAAGTGATCGGAAATCACAGCATCAAATTCGGCGGCGATTTCCGCGATCAACAGTTTGACCAGCGGCTGTATTTCAATATCAATGGTTCGTATTACATCTATGGCGGCAGTAGCCCGAACGACCCGCTCGGCGACAATCTATTTCCAAATTATCTGCTGGGGTTGAATGACAATTACATTCAAGGTTCGGCGCAAGATGAATTGATACGTTCGAAGTCTGTTTATCTCTTCGCTCAGGATAGCTGGAAACTGAAATCCAATTTGACCCTAAATTATGGCCTCCGGTGGGAGTTGAATACACCACTGGCCGACGTCGGGAAGAAAGTTCAAACCTACCGTCCCGGACAAAACACGACCATCTATCCCTGCCAGATCGGGCCAAACGACCCACTCTTCGCGACTTTCGGTACCGATTGCGCTGCAGCGGGAGTGATCCCCACAGGCCTGGTGGTAGCAGGCGACAAGGGAGTGCCAGTTGGACTGACGTCCACGTACTATAAATCGTTTGCGCCACGCATCGGTTTGGCGTGGAGTCCAGGCGCGAAGGACGGATTCCTCGGAAAGCTGTTCGGCGGGCCCGGAAAGACAAGCATCCGGACTGGATTTGGCATTTTCTATAATCCGATCGAACAGCTTGTGATGGAGCAGTTCAGCGCAGAACCGCCGTTCGGCGGCAGTTCCAGCATTTACAACACGATGTTCAATCTGCCGTTCCAATATCAGGACGGAACGACCGCCCCGAATCCGTTTAACGGCATCCTGAATCCGCCGAGGAATCAGTCCGTGGACTGGGCGATGTTTCGACCGATCCTTCTCTATGGACAGGCTGCCCCGAATATCCGCTCGCAGTACGCTGAGCAATATAACTTGTCGATCCAGCGTGAATTCGCGAAAGATCTGGTTTTCCAGATTGCGTACGTGGGCCGGCAGGGACATAGATTGTTGGCGACGCAGGAGCTGAATCCCGGAAATCCACAAACTTGTCTGGACCTCAACTTGAATCTTGGCGTCGGAACGTGCACCCAGTTTGGTGCCGACAGTTCCTACTTTATTGATCCTGGAACGGTTCTGAGTGCGGACCTGCATCTACCATATGGCGCAACCAAGGTGCTACCTGCCGGAACGACGATTGGGCCTAACGGCCTGACTCTGGTTGGACTTCGGCCGTTTTCTTCTCCCAACTGCGAGCCGTCGACGGGAGCGGGCTGCCCGGCCGACAGTCTTCCGGTTTTTTCCAGCATTTTTCAGCAGGGGACGATTTCAAGTTCCTCATACCACGCTCTGCAGACCAGCCTTGAAAAGCGCTTCTCGCACGGCTTACAGTTCACCGCGGCTTACACCTACGGCAAATCGCTGGACTATGCCTCCACGTTTGAAAGCCTGGTAAACCCGTTCAATCCGCGAATTGGGCGTTCGCCTTCGCTGTTCGATGCCCGTCACCGGTTTGTATTCAGCTATTACTGGGACCTGCCAATCCGGAAGTACGAGGGCTTCGCCGGAAAGGTTCTCAACGGCTGGTCCGTGTCCGGTACGACGATTGCACAAACCGGTTTCCCGATTCGCATCACCGATCAAGACGACAACGAGCTCTATTCCAGTTTCGACTTCGAAACTTCAGGCCAGCCAAATCTCATTGCGCCGTTCAAAAAGCTCAATCCACGCAACCCCGGGAACCTAGGTTTCGATCCGAGCTCCTTCGGCACTGGGTGTATCGATCCGGCGGACCCCACTAACCTCGTCGACAACCCACTTTGCTCGAACGAACCGGGTGGTGTGGTGCTCGGCACCATTGGCAATGCGCCGCGGACAATCTGCTGCGGGCCGGGCGAATTTCAGACCGATCTCGGAGTCTTCAAGAATACGAACATTGGGGAGCGCTACCGGTTACAGTTCCGCGGCGAAATCTACAATCTGTTCAATTACGCACAGTTCTTCCAGCCGGACGGGAACGTGACGGATGGCTCCGACTTCGGCCGCGTAAAGCGGGCACGCGATCCCCGCCTGGTGCAGTTCGCGCTGAAGTTTTACTTCTAGAGCGAGTGCGCAGAAAATGAAACTTGGGATAGCGCGGCTCTCAAGAGAGCCGCGCTTCCGCGCGTCTGGAAAAACGTTTTTAGCCTCACACTGACGGCAGGGAAGAGACCTGCAAAGGCCCCGCTCCGCCGCGGCGGAGCGAGCCTGGTTCGGAGACTCATCATGTACGACGCACTTACACGCGAGCTTGCGGCCTACGAAAAGCGCACCCCGAGATCGGCGACGGCACACAAGCGGGCGGAGGAACGCATTCCGCTCGGGGTAGCGAGCAATTACCGCCACTATGAGCCGTATCCGATTTTTGTGAAAGACGGCAAAGGCAGCAAGATTCACGATATCGACGGCAACGAATATATCGACCACAATCTTTGTTTCGGTGCGCTGATGGCTGGGCATTGCCATCCGGCAGTAGTGAAGGCCGTCGAAACCAAACTCCACGAAGGCACAACCTTTGGCATGCCACACGTCCAGGAATGGGAACTGGCGGAAGAAATTTGCTCGCGCTATCCAGTGGAGATGGTTCGTTTCGGTTCGAGTGGAACAGAAGTTACCATGCACGCGTGCCGCATCGCTCGCGCCGCAAAGAACCGCGACAAAATTATCAAGTTCGAAGGGGCATACCACGGACTGCACGACACCGCGCTTGTCAGCGTCAAGCCCAAAGAAACCGAATACGGTGATGAAAACGCGCCGAACTCTGTGGCGGGTGGTGGCGGCGTCCCGAAATCCGCTGTGGACAATGTGGTGGTGGCAAGCTTCAACAATTTGAAAAGCGTTGAGAACCGCTTCAAACAGTATCCCGGCGAGATCGCAGCGATCATCCTGGAACCGATCTTGATGAACGTCGGGCTTTGCATTCCGCAGCCAGGTTTTCTGGAAGGCTTGCGGAAACTTTGCGATGCCAACGGCGCTCTGCTGATTTTCGACGAAGTGAAAACCGGCGCAAAACTCGCCTGGGGCGGAGCCAGCGACTATTTTGGCGTGAAGCCGGACATGATTTGTCTTGCCAAGTCGATTGGCGGTGGATTGCCTCTCGGCGCTTTCGGCGCAAGCCGCAAAGTGATGGGCTTGATCTCCGATCACAAAGTTTTCCACGGCGGCACGTACAACACCAACCGCGTGGCCATGGCAGCGGGACTTGCGACTTTCCGCGAAGTGCTGACGCGCGAAAATTACGCGCACGTTGGCAAGCTCAGCAAGAAGTTGACGGAAGGTTATCGCACCATCGTCAGCAAAGTCGGACTGAAAGCCTACGTCGCAAGCGCCGGAGTGAACGGTGCGCTGATGCTTTATCCTCAGGAAATCAGGAATTACCGCGACTGGACGAAAATTGATGTGGACCTGTGGCGGCACTATTGGTTTGCGATGGTAAATCGCGGCGTGCTTGCGCAACCCTACTGGTGGGACGAGCAGTGGACCATTTCCGTGCAGCACACGGAAGCCGACATCGACAAGCATCTCGCCGTGTTCGAAGAGATTGCGCCCGGGCTCGCGAAAGCCCAGGCCGAACGTGGCATGGTGACTGCCGCGGCCGGCCACTAAGACGAAACCGCGCGGCGCCTTGGACAATATTTCCCGGGCGCCGCATTCTGCAAAAACTTTCGGAGACGAACGTTGACCCAATCAACCAGCACCCCGGAAACCCAGCCTCATCTGAAACGGGTTTTAGGCCAGCGCGATCTGGTGCTTCTGTTTGTCGTTGCCGTTTTCAATTTAAACGTGCTGCCATCGATTGCGGCAAATGGTGGCGTCACCATTTGGCTTTGGATCAGTTCGCTGGTCCTTTTTTTCTGGCCGCAGGGAATTGCCGTGATCGAACTCGCCCAGCGTTATCCTGGTGAAGGCGGAGTATATCTCTGGGCCAAGGAAGTTTTCGGCCCCTTCCATGGATTTCTTTCCGGCTGGTGCTATTGGACGAACAACATGATGTACGTTCCCACAGTCCTTTTGTATTTCGTCGGCGTGTCCGTCTTCGCGCTTGGTACCGGCCATGAGCAACTCGCGGACAACAAAGCTTTTGCGCTTACTGCATGCGTGGTGCTGCTTACCGTGCTCGTTGTGCTCAACATCGTGGGCCTTGGCGTAGGCAAGTGGATCAACAACATCGGCGGCATCGGCACATTTATCGCCGCAGGCCTCTTGATGGCGCTCGGCCTGATCGTGTGGCTTCGGTTTGGAACCAACGTCACCTGGGCCGATTTTCAGATTCCAGAAAACCCCCGGTTCGTGCTCAATTCCTTTGGCGTGATCTGCTTCGGATTGGTTGGCCTGGAACTCGCTTCGATCATGGGCGACGAAATCCAGAATCCGCAGAAGACGTTGCCGGGGGCGGTGGCGTGGGGCGGCGTCCTTTCCGGCGCACTTTATATCGGTGCCACGCTTACTCTTCTTGTGGCCGTAAGCAAGCAGGACATCAGCGTGTTGCAGGGAATCGTTCAGGCAGTTACGCGCATGGCAGAGCGCGTGGGCGTTCCCTGGATCGTCGCGCCGTTTGCATTTCTGTTGAGCCTATCTATCGCGGGAATCGGTTCCGCATGGCTAGGCGGTTCCGCGCGCATTCCGTTCGTAGCCGGCCTCGATTCCTACATGCCGCGCTGGCTCGGCAGCATTCACGCGAAATATCGCACGCCGTACGCAGCGCTGCTGGTGCACGCGGGTGTCTCATTCGCGCTCGTGCTCATGAACTTCGTGAGCTCTGGCGTGCAAGAATCTTTTCAGCGGTTGCTTTCGCTGGCGGTCGTGCTGCAGCTGATTCCGTTTCTTTACATGTTCGGCGCATTGCTGAAACTTGCGCTCGCGCCGGATTTTCAGACCGTGCGTTACAGCAAAACAAAGTTAATCCTTGCGGGAACAAGCGGCCTCGTAACGACCGCGCTGGGCATTGGCCTGGCATTTTTCCCGGCGCAACAAATTACCTCGCTCTTCTCCTATGAAGTCTGGATGTGGGGTGGCACGTTGCTATTTATAGGTATGGCGGCCTTTTTCTTTTTCGTCTACGGCCGCCGCAAAACCGCCCTCAAGGCGGCGGCCTAAAGCTTCTTTGCAGTTTTGCAGGCAGGAGGTTGAAATGTCGAGCAGTGCAACAGCGGGAGCACGCAGTTACCAGAATTTTGTGAATGGCAAATGGGAAGGCGCAACATCCGGCAAGACGTTCCCTGTTTACGATCCTTCGACGGAAGAGATAATCGCCCAGGTTGCCGCCGCCGACGCCGTCGACGTCGATCGCGCTGTGAAAGCCGCCCGGGCGGCTTTTGATTCAGGGCCGTGGCCGCAGACCACCGCGCAGGATCGCGGACGCATTCTTTTCAAGCTCGCCGAAAAAATCCGCCGGAATTGCGCCGCGCTTGCCGAACTCGAATGCCGTAACACGGGCAAGCCGATCGTTGAAGCCGAATACGACATCGCGGACGTCGCGACCTGCTTTGAATATTACGGCGGCCTGGCAAACAAAGTTACCGGTCACGTGAATCCGGTTCCGGCGAATGCGCTGAGCTTCACACTTCGCGAACCGGTCGGCGTCGCTGGCCAGATTATCCCCTGGAACTATCCGTTACTTATGGCCGCGTGGAAGCTGGCACCCGCAATTGCAGCGGGTTGTACTTGCCTGCTGAAGCCTGCCGAGCAGACGCCGCTCACCGCGCTCGAGTTTGCGAATTATTTTGAAGAAGCTGGCCTGCCACCCGGAGTCGTCAATATCGTCAATGGCTTCGGCGAAAGCGCGGGCTCAGCACTCGTAGCGCATCCAGGTGTGGACAAAATCGCCTTTACCGGAAGCGCCGCCGTCGGGAAAATCATCGTCAAGAGCGCCGCGGACACGCTCAAGCGCGTGACCCTCGAACTCGGCGGCAAGTCGCCCAACGTCTTTTTCGCCGACGCCGATTGGGAAGCGGCGGTGGATGGCGCGCTATTCGGCGTTTTCATCAATCAGGGCGAAGTCTGTTCCGCCGGCAGCCGCATCCTCGTTGAAAAGAAGATTTATTCAAAATTTGTCGAAGCCATGACCGAAAAAGCGAAACGCATCAAGCTTGGTCCGCCGCTCGAACGCGAAACAAAAATGGGGCCGCTCGTCAGCAAGGAACAGTACGACCGCGTCAGTTCGTACCTCGAAATCGGCAAGAAGGAAGCCAAGACCGCTATCGGCGGCGGACGGCCAAAGCAAATCGGCAAAGGCTACTATCTCGAACCCACCATTTTCTACGACGTGGACAACAACGCACGTATTTCGCGAGAAGAAATTTTTGGTCCTGTCGCTTCCGTGATTCCATTTGAAGGCGAGCCCGATGCAATCCGAATCGCCAACGATACGCCGTATGGTCTCGCGGGCGCCGTTTGGACCCGCGACATCTATAAGGCGTTTCGCGTGGTGAAATCGCTACGCGCTGGAATCATCTGGGTCAACCACATGCAGCCCACTTACGTCGAAGCGCCGTGGGGCGGTTACAAACAATCTGGTTTTGGCCGCGAGCTTGGCCCTTGGGGGCTCGAAGAGTACCTCGAAACCAAACAAGTATTCGTCAATTTGGATGAGACACCGATCGGCTGGTATTAGCGGCCAGTAGCTGGAGCCAACAGTGGCCGTATGCAGTTTGTTTTTTTCGGGACACTTCTTCGACAAACTTGGATGGAAAGAGAACGCCATGAAAAGCATTCAACTTCGAACCGAAATTCCGGGACCGAATTCCATAGCGCTGATGAAGCGGCGTGAAGCCGCCGTGCCGCGTGGGCCGTACCATGCCACCCCGGTTTTTGCCGCGCGTTCAGAAGGTGCAATGATCGAGGACGTTGACGGAAACAAGTTCCTCGATTTTGCAGGCGGCATCGGGTGCCTGAACACCGGCCACCGTCCCGCACAAATCGAAGACGCCATTCGGCGGCAGCTCGAAAAATATTTACATCTGTGCTTCAGTGTGACTCCCTACGAAGGCTATGTCGCCGTCGCCGAAAGAATGAACGCGTTGGCGCCCGGCAAATTCGCCAAGAAAACGCTGCTGGTCAACAGCGGAGCGGAAGCCGTCGAGAACGCTGTCAAAATTGCTCGCGCATATACCAAGCGGCCGGCGATTGTTGCGTTCCATGACGCGTTTCATGGACGCACCCTGATGGCACTCTCTCTGACCAGCAAAACACATCCTTACAAAGCTGGTTTCGAACCGTTTCCCGGTGATGTCTATCGCTTGCCATATGCCTATTGCTATCGTTGTTCTTACGGGCTCACCTATCCTAGCTGCGAAATCGCCTGCGCTACGGCGCTCGAAGACGCTTTCAAACGTGTTGTTGCAGCGGAATCCGTGGCCGCCGTAATCGCGGAGCCAGTTCTTGGCGAAGGCGGATTCATCGTCCCGCCAAAGGAGTATTACTCCGTCCTCCAGAAAATTTGCCGCAAATACGGGATCCTTTTCATCGCTGACGAAGTGCAGTCCGGCATCGGCCGCACGGGGAAGTTTTTTGCGATCGAGCATTATGGCGTCGAGCCAGACATCATCACCTCTGCAAAATCTCTGGGCGGTGGATTGCCGCTCGCTGCGGTCACGGGGCGCGCGGAAGTGATGGACGCTGCCGGAGTCGGCGGTTTGGGGGGAACGTTCGGAGGAAACCCGGCTGCGTGCGCCGCTGCGCTCGCCGCAATCGAAATCATCGAAAAAGACCACTTACTTGCTCGGTCCACGCATCTTGGACGGAAGTTCGAAGAACGCGGCAAAAATTGGATGAAGCAATTCCAGGTCGTCGGCGAAGTTCGCGGCCTTGGCGGCATGTGTGCCATTGAACTCGTCAAAAATCCGGCGACGCGCGAGCCGGCCGGCGAGGAAACCAAAAAGCTTGCGCAATACTGCTACGAGCACGGACTGATCACCATCACTGCCGGAACCTACGGCAATGTCATGCGGATTCTCGTCCCTCTCGTGGTCACTGATTCCCAATTTGACGAAGGCCTTGATGTACTGGAATCAGGACTGGCGCACGTTTCGACTGTTGCACCGCAGAAACAACTCGTAACATCGAATTTGTAGGAGCACGATCATGTCGAATACCGTCACTCATCCGGCTGCGACGGGCGTTGCGCTGAAAGACCCACGTTTATTCCGCGAAGCTTGCTACCTCGACGGCGTGTGGATGACTTCCCCCAGTGGGGCAACCACTAACGTAGATAATCCCGCCACTGGCGAAATTCTGGGCACTGTTCCAAAGCTCGGCGCAGCGGAAACTCGTGCCGCCATCGATGCCGCCAACAAAGCATTTCCAGCGTGGAGCAAAAGGACCGGAAAAGAACGCGCCGCCATTCTTCGACGCTGGTTTGATCTGATGATGGAAAATCAGGACGACCTCGCGCGCCTGATGACCTTGGAGCAAGGCAAACCGCTTGCCGAATCACGTGGAGAAGTAGCTTACGCCGCGTCGTTCTTTGAATGGTTTGGCGAAGAAGCCAAGCGCGTCTATGGCGACACGATTCCCGGACATCAAGCCGACAAGCGTATCGTCGTCATCAAGCAGCCTATTGGCGTCGTGGCGTGCATCACGCCGTGGAATTTTCCCCTGGCCATGGTCACCCGCAAAGCCGGACCGGCAATAGGCGCGGGCTGCACCGTTGTCTTGAAGCCCGCGGGACAAACTCCGTATTCGGCTTTGGCCCTCGCTGAACTTGCCGAACGCGCTGGCGTGCCGAAAGGCGTCTTCAGCGTAATTACCGGTTCTGCGAAGGAAATTGGCGCCGAACTCACATCGAATCCCATTGTCAAAAAACTTTCCTTCACCGGTTCCACAGAAGTCGGAAAAGTCCTGATGGCACAATGTGCCGGCACCATCAAGAAACTTTCGCTCGAACTTGGTGGCAATGCACCGTTCATTGTTTTTGACGATGCCGATCTCGACGCCGCCGTCGAGGGCGCTGTCGCCTCAAAGTATCGCAACACCGGCCAAACTTGCGTCTGCACCAACCGTGTCCTGGTTCAGGACAAAGTTTACAATGCCTTCGCGGAAAAATTAGCGAAAGCTGTAACGGCCCTCAAACCCGCGCCTGGCCTCGAAGCAGGAGCGACGCAAGGCCCGCTGATCGATGACGCAGCAGTAACCAAAGTCGAAAGCCACATTCAAGACGCGAAGCAGAAAGGCGCGAAAGTTCTTGTCGGCGGAAGGAGACACGCTCTCGGCGGGAGATTTTTTGAGCCCACAATTTTGACCGACGTCACGCCCGCAATGGCGGTCGCTCGCGAAGAAACCTTTGGCCCGGTCGCGCCGCTTTTCCGCTTCAAAACGGAAGCCGAAGCCGTCGCGCTCGCAAACAACACGGAATTCGGCCTCGCTTCTTATTTTTATGGCAAAGACATCGCGCGCGTCTGGCGCGTAGCGGAAGCTCTCGAATACGGCATCGTCGGAATCAACACTGGTCTCATCTCTACCGAAGTTGCACCTTTTGGCGGCGTGAAAGAGTCCGGTCTCGGTCGCGAAGGCTCAAAGTACGGCATGGACGAATATCTCGAAATCAAGTATCTCTGCTTCGGCGGCATCGCCTAGCTGCTAAGCTAACTTGTTAGCGGAACGAGCGCTCGCAGCCGCGGTTCACGTAGGTAAAGCCCCACCCACAGCAACGCCGCGATGTAAGTCGGAAAGAGCACGTGAGAAAGCAGCGGATCGCCGACCCGCACATGAGTCGCGACCGCCCCACCCAGAAAGCCCGTTAACAAGATCGCGCCAAAAATCGAACTGCGCGGAATTAAATATAGTGCCGTGCACATGAGCAGCAACACTCCGACGCCGATGATTTCACTCTCGGGATATCCCAGCCTAGAGAATGCTTCTCTCACCACAGCAGGCTTGAACAGTTTCATCACACCGTCCATCAGTAAAAATGCGACACCCAAGCCGCTCATGATTCGTCCCGCCCAAAGCTGTCGTTTCGTAGCGGATACCTGCGGTTCTGACGGCACTGTTTCCCCCCGATTCTGATTTTTTGGTCAGCCGCCCGCGATAGCGCCGATCACCAGCAACGGCTCTTTGCCATTCACAACCGCCTCTGGCAACGGCGCATCGACCGGTTCGTGCGAAAGATCTTCCTCACATGCAAAAAATCTCAGGAACGGTCTGCGCACACGCGTTGCGTGGTCGCGAATTGTACCTTCGAGCATGGGGTACTTCGCTTCCAGCGCATCGAGCACGGAGAGCACTGACGCCGTGCCTTCCACTTCTACCGTCACTTCGCCCTTTACTCGCGCAAGCGCACGCAAATGCGCCGGAAGCACGACACGAATCATGGCAATGTCTGCACCTCGACCGAGAGTACGGCTGGCAGATCGCGCACGATCGGCGCCCAACTATCTCCTGCGTCCGCCGACGCATATACCTGACCGCCCGTCGTCCCGAAATAGATTCCGCATTTATCCAGCGAATCCACTGCCATCGCGTCGCGCAGCACGTTCACGAAACAATTGCTCTGTGGCAAGCCACGCGTCAGCTCTTCCCATTCGTTGCCACCAGTCTTGCTGCGATACACGCGCAACTTCCCCTCGAGCGGATAGTGTTCTGAGTCGCTCTTGATCGGTACCACATAAATCGTTTCCGGTTCATGTGCATGCACGTCAATCACGAATCCAAAATCTGTCGGCAGGTTTCCGCTCACTTCCTGCCATGACTCTCCGGCATTGTCCGTGCGCATCACATCCCAATGCTTCTGCATGAACAATGTATCCGGCCGCGACTTGTGCTGCGCAATCCGATGCACACAATGTCCCACTTCCGCCTCGGGGCCAGGAATATATTGCGATTTAAGGCCTCGGTTGATCGGCTTCCATGTTTTGCCCGCATCATCGCTCCGGAATGCTCCCGCCGCTGAAATCGCAATGAACATTCTCCCCTTAACTTTCGGATCCAGCAGGATCGTGTGCAGACACATCCCTCCCGCGCCCGGTTGCCACTTCGGTCCGGTCCCGTGCCCGCGCAAGCCCGAAAGCTCCTCCCACGTCCGCCCCCCGTTTGTTGTGCGGAACAACGCCGCATCCTCTACTCCCGCGTACACCGTATCCGGATCGCTCAGCGATGGCTCCAAATGCCACACGCGCTTGAACTCCCACGGATGCTGCGTACCGTCATACCATTGATGCGTCGTCAGCGGTTTGCCGGTTTCAGCGGAAGTGTCGTACGTGAATTTGTTGCTGTCGCCTTTCGGCATTCCCTCCGGCGTGGTCGTCTCGCCCGGTGGTGTACCCGGCTGGAACCAGGTTTTGCCGCCGTCGTCTGAGCGCTGGATGATCTGCCCAAACCACCCGCTTGTTTGCGATGCGTAAAGCCGGTTCGCATCAGCCGGCGATCCCTTCACGTGATAAATCTCCCAGCCTGCAAAATGCGGTCCGCTGACATCCCACCGCTCGCGCTTTCCGTCGGACGTCAACACAAATGCACCTTTGCGTGTTCCCACTAACAGCCGAACTGTGCTCATCTCTTGTCCCTTCCGGGCTGCCGCCCGTTCCCGCGGAATTATTTCCTAGTCGAGCCGGAAATCCAATGTGTTATTTAGACGTAGCAAATTGCGCAGTGGCTTTTCTTTGCAATCTAAAGCCAGCCGAACTACATCGCCGGAGCGAAAGCCAGTCTGCCAATGTCACTTGTGAAATGCAAGTTAAAATGTTATCATAAATTATGCCAGCGAAGAAGCCCGCCAATAACCGTCGCTCGGGGTGTCCCTTAAACGCCTCCGTCGAAATGCTCGGCGATCGCTGGTCGTTGCTCATCATTCGCGACATGATGTTGCTCGGCTACCGCACTTTCAAGGAATTTTTGAATTCCCACGAGCGCATCGCGACCAACATTCTCGCTGACCGCCTCCGACGCCTCGAAAATTATGGCATCATCGCATCCGCGCCCGATCCCTCCGATGGTCGTAAACAGATTTATTCCCTCACGCCGAAAGGCCTCGGCCTGGCGCCCGTCCTCACCGAAATGGTTTTGTGGGCCGCCGCCTTCGAAGAGACCGGCAATCAAGCCCTCATCCGCCTCATCCGCAAAGATAAAGACGGTTTTCTTGCCCAAGTCCGCAAGCGCTTTGCGAATCTTTCCTCGCCTGTCAAATAGGTTCGTTCCGCTAATCAATTTGCCACTCGCGCCGCTCTGATTCCCACGCAAACTCGCCTTCTGGCGTATAGTCAAAGTTCCATGCTCCGCATCCAATAAAAACCGGTATTCATCCAGGAAGCCAAGACCGAATGTCATCTCAACCCACAACTGCCACCGCCGTTCACGCGAACATCGAACCAGACACGAAGAAAGTCGCTAAACCTAAGAAGAGCCCCACCGAAGTCTGGAAGGCGCTTCCCGAAATCTGGGCCTTGTTGCGACCGAGGAAAGGCATTCTCTTCCTCGGTTTCCTTCTTATGACCATCAACCGCTTGTGCGGCTTGGTCCTGCCCGCTTCCACAAAATTTCTCGTGGACAATGTCTTTGCCGCGCACCAGATGCGTCTTCTGATGCCAATTGTGCTTTCGGTGATCGCCGCTACTTTAATTCAGGGACTTTCCTCCTTTACACTTACACAACTGCTTTCCAAGTCCGCACAACGAATGATTTCCGATATGCGCAAACGCGTCCAGGCGCACATCGGTAGGTTGTCCGTCTCCTACTATGATTCGCATAAGACCGGTGAACTGGTTTCCCGAATCATGAGCGACGTCGAAGGCATTCGCAATCTCATCGGTACTGGCCTCGTGGAATTCCTGGGCGGACTGATGACCGCTGTTTTCGCCCTCGTGATTCTTTTGAAGATCAGCACGTTAATGACCTTGGTGGCGTTCGGCATACTTTTCTTTTTTGGCTTCGGAATCAGCAAGGCCTTTGCCACGATCCGACCGATCTTCCGCGCGCGTCCCAAAATCAACGCCGAAGTCACAGGGCGCCTCACCGAATCGCTCGGTGGGGTCCGCGTTGTCAAGGGCTACCACGCCGAGGAGCGGGAAGAAAAAGTGTTCGGAGCAGGCGTTCAACGCCTGCTTGAAAATGTCCTGAAAACTCTGACCGCGACTTCCCTCATGAGCCTCTCCGGAACTTCGCTCATCGGTATTGTCAGCGCCATCGTCATGTATATCAGCGCGCATCGCATTCTCGCGGGCACGATGACCGCCGGCATGTTCTTCATGTATTCAGCATTTCTCGCGATGCTCGTTGCTCCCGTCTTCCAGATCGTCGCCATCGGCACTCAGCTCACAGAAGCGATTACAGGCCTCGAACGAACCCGCGAGATCCTGAATTTGAGGCCGGAAGATGAAGACGAAGGCCGTAACAACACCATCGGTCGCCTCGTTGGTGAAGTCGTTTTCGAAAATGTGGATTTTTCCTACGAACCCGGGAAGCAGATTCTCTTCGACATCAATTTCGTCGCTTTGCCCGGCACGGTCACCGCTCTGGTTGGCCCGTCCGGTGCCGGCAAGTCCACAATCATCGGACTCATCGCCGCCTTCTACAAACCCGAACGCGGCCGTATCCTTGTCGACGGCATCGATCTCGCCACCATCAAGCTCAGCAGCTACCGCACGCAGCTCGGCGTCGTCCTGCAGGACACTTTTCTTTTCGACGGAACCATCCGCGAAAATGTTGCCTTTGCGCGCCCCGACGCCTCCGAAGACGAGATCATGGCCGCCTGCCGCATCGCGCGTGTGGACGAATTCGCCGAAACTTTCGAAAAGAAATACGATACGGTCGTCGAAGCGCTCATCCAGGAAGGCTTGCGTTACCTCATGCGCGGACGCACCACCTTCGTCATCGCGCACCGTCTTTCCACCATTCGCCGCGCCGAACAGATTCTTGTCGTCGAAGCCGGACGCATCATCGAACGCGGCACTCACCAGTCGCTCTACGCTCTCGGCGGCCGCTACTACGATCTTTATACCCGCCAGCACGGTCTCGAGACCAATCTCTTCCTCGCCCCAGGCGAAGGCGACGCCTCCCGCGTCGAAGACTCCTCCTCCGAAGCCAACGGCCGCTCCTCCGCTGTCGCTGGCGACGCCGCCGACCCCATCCGCCTCCTCCGCGGCTCCACTTAATAATCACCAAAACGTGGCGCTATTTTTGGGTGTCGTCATCCTGAGCTTGGCTCATCGAGGAATCCTCTTCACTCTTGTCGTGGCCCGGTCCTCAGACCGGTTCTTTTTTAGATCTCTTGTCGCGAGTGCCCGCCCTCGGTTCGTAAGGCGGAACTTCGGAATTTTCCTCTTCATTCGTTTAACTTGAGCCTCGTTACTTCTGCGCCGCCTGCGCTTCAATCTTCTCGATCACAATAGCCTTCGATCCGCCGCGCTGATAAGCCTTTCCGCTCGCAGTCACTTTCTCTCCCGCAAACGGTAACAGCTTCGCGTTCTGTCCACTCGATGGCGTCGTGTCCGCGATTGGCCAATAAATAGTTCCATCGTCGGACAGAATCACCAGCGGTGACCCGGCATTTGCGCAGGACGTCGCGCACTGCTTGCTGATCGGTTTGCTCAATCCCTTCGTGAATGCGCACGCGGAATCCAGAACATAACCCTTAACCGTCACCGACGACGAATCCGCCGCGCTCACGCAAACTGCTGCTGTTAGAAGCACACCAAACATCATTTTGGCTCCGATTACCGTGATTTTCATTTTTACTTCCTCCGTTTTGAACGTAAAACCGCGATCCTCGTGAACTCGAGTACTGGGCCTAACTGGCCCGCGCCTCAACCGTCAACTGCGCAAGCTACTTCTAGCACCCGGAACAGGAAGCGCAACAGGCCGAATCGCAACATGTTGCGTTCGCCGCCTTCACCGCTCCTGCAAAGCCGAGCGCGATCACCGCTACCAGCAGAATTGCTCTGATTCTTTTCATCGATTTCTCCTTGTACGCCCCCGGCGAGTAACAAAAAGGGAGCAGATCACATGACCTGCTCCCTTGCTTCCGTTTATTCGGCCCGAGTGCTCAAGGCTTGAGCGTTGGCGAAGCCTTCTGCAAGCGCGAAATCAGCTTACGCCCAGCTTCGGGCGCTTCGACCTTCGACTCGGTGATGATCTCGGCGGCAGACGCATCCTTGCCATATAACTTGCGGTTTGCGTCGTTGTCCGGACGCAGCGTCGAACCCTCGAGCGATATGCCCGCAAACACGCCGCGTGAACGTGAGTAGCTCAACATTTCGGCGCGTAAGTACGCGTCGGTGTTCGCTTGAGCGTCACGTCCTTTCGGTCCTGCAGCAACCGCTGCGTCCGCACCGAGCTTCACTTTGCTCTTCAGCAAACTCGATGCGCCGCGGTCGTTCATTACGAGGATCACGAAGTCGGTGGCCTGCCCGCCGATCTGAAAGCCGATGCTGCCGCCTTCCAAAGCGTACATTGCCGGTGCTCCCCATGGCCCGCGGAAGTGTTCGCCGGTCCGACACACCATCACGCCGCGGCCGTAGCTGCCACCCACGATGAAAGCCGCCTTTACCACGGAGGGCAGAACCACAACGCAGCGAGCTTTGTCGAGCAGGTCTTGCGGGATGTTGTCGGGCACGTTCAGAATTTCATCGATGACCGTGCCCGCGTTTTCCAGACGCTTGGCTTCGTCCTTATCGTCTTTGTCGCTGGCGGGCGCCGCGAAAGTCGCGGGCGCAATCAGGAGCAATGCAGCCGCCAGATATTTTGAAAGTTTCATTTCAGAGTCCTCCCATGTGGTTTCTGATTGTTTTCTGACTTTATTTTTGGTCCGTCAAGCAAATTTGATTCGCAATTCTTATTTGCGATCGCGAGCGATCAGGACAATTCCTCCAACAAGTGCGATCGCACCGAGAATCGGCGGCAGTGGAATTGTTTTATGCTCGTCTTTTGTTGCGTGAATCGGTCCGATGTCCACAACATCCTTGTGCTTGGTGTAGCCGATTCCCTGGTACACCAATGCCAGGATTCCGAGAACTATCAATGCCAGCCCAATCAAAGTTCCACTTCTCATCGTCCCGCCTCCAATGTGATTCGCGTTGCAGCCATCCGCTGGGTGTGATGGTCAGGGCCGTCGCGCAACGTGTCCCAATAAGGAAACTACGAATAAAATAAAGAAGACATAAAACAGTAGTTTTGCAATTTCGGCCGACGCCAGGGCGATTCCCGTGAAACCGAGAACCGCTGCAACCAGCGCCACGACGAAAAAGCCCAAAGCCCAGCGCAACATGCTTTAACCCTCCGTTTTGATGACATCAGGAATGAACGTGAGTAGCACCGTCACTCCCCGCAAGCGGCGTGACAATTCGACTGCGCGAATTGTGGAGCACGCCTATTTCCTTGGCCATACAGCGGACCTCGTATTTTGGAGGAGAGGAAATGAATACTTCATAGGCGCCGAAAGCCGCGTCAGCGCAAGGCAACACGCACACCAGTCGGCGACGGTGTTAGGATATATCGTGTCACGATATAACAAACAGAGGCAAGCCAGGACCGAAACGACCCGCGCCAGCTGAACCGCTTGCAATGAATAATTTCACCTTCTGCGTAAAAACTTCCTGAAACGAGCCGGATGGCGCATCTGGTACTGGAACTCGAGTTAAAGGCTAAAGTCTTTTCCTACAGCGTTCTGCCCGACCTTAGTACTTTGGTCAATCTCGTGCCCGCAAAGGTCGTGCCGCACTGGATCCGGGCCAAATCTCGGCGAAACGCCAAATGCGAAAAAACGCGTCACGTCCAAAAGACGAACTGATTCGCCTCAGAGAAGAGCTAGAGGAGCAGGTCCAGACGAAAACGGAGGCGTTACGTCAGGCGAATCAAGACCTGCTGTTGGACCTTGCCGATCGAATGAAGGCGGAAGTGGCGTTGCGCGACAGCGAAAGCCAGCTGCGAGCGATGTTTGAGAACGCTCTGGACGCCATGATCTTGCTCGACGACGACCGAAGGATTTTGGACGCAAATGAATCTGCACAGCAGCTATTTGGATACGGCATCCAGGAATTGCTCGCACTCCGTTGGGACGCGTTAATGCCCACCGGGCGAGTGGCAGAAATTGAAGAGCACTGGAAGTCTGTCTTCGAGGGGGGCGCGAAGCGTGGAGAGATTGAGGTGCGCCACGCCTGCGGTTCTTTCCGGGTGGTTTCCTTTTCGGCACGCGCCAACATTCAACCGGGACGACACCTGATAACCCTACGGGATCTGACCGAACAGCGCGAAGCCGAAGATTCGCTGCGCTTACTTTCGCAACGATTGATGCGGTTGCAGGACGAGGAGCGGCGTCGTATTGCACGGGAGTTGCACGACAGCACTGGTCAAAGCCTGTCGGCGCTAGCCATGCATCTGGATGCAGTCATGGCTGAGTCACACTCGCTGCCGCCACGAGCGCAGAAAGCGGCCGCCGAAGCGGTCGAAATCTGCCGGAGCTGTTCGACGGATATTCGAACCATCTCTTATTTGCTGCATCCGCCCCTGCTGGACGAGGTCGGCTTATTTCCAGCGCTGGCATGGTACGTTTCGGGCTTCAGCGAACGCAGCGGCGTGAAGGTAACGAAAAAGATCTGCGAACTGAGCAAGCCGCTGCCGAAGGAGTTGAACACGGCACTATTCCGAATCATTCAAGAGGCGTTGGGAAATATCCATAAGCATTCAGACAGTAAGGAAGCGAAAATTGAGCTGAATAAGGCAGAGGGGAAAATCGTGCTTGAAATCAGCGATTCCGGTCAGGGAATCGATCCGGTGCGATTGCGAAACGGAAGGAATGGCGCTCGCGGCCTGGGAGTTGGAATCACAGGCATGCGGGAGCGAGTGCGACAATTGGGCGGGACACTTGAAATTGAACCTGCAAATCCTGGAACTTTGGTCAGGGCATCATTTCCGATCAGGGAGGAATACGACAATGGGAACGCTTAGAGTGTTAGTGGCGGATGATCATGAGATCGTGAGAAAGGGATTGAGGACAATTTTAGAAGAACAGCCCGGGTGGGAAGTCGCAGGTGAGGCGTGCGACGGCCGAGAAACGGTGGACAAGGCGCGCACCCTGAAGCCCGACATAACGGTAGTGGACGTCAGCATGCCCGGATTGAACGGACTAGAAGCGACACGGCAAATGCTGCGCCAAAACGCCGAGACGAAAGTGCTGATCCTGACGATGCACGAGTCCGATCCACTGATTCGAGAAGTGCTGGATGCGGGCGCGCGAGGGTACTTGCTGAAATCAGATGCAACGCGCGACCTGGTGAACGCTGTGGAGGCCATTCGGCGGAACAAAACATATTTCACTTCGCGCGTAGCGCAGATGGTGCTGGACGGATATCTGGACAAAAAGCCGCGAGCATCAGCGGAAACGGATCTGCCTGCCACGCGACTGACCCCCAGGCAGCGGGAAATCGTGCAGCTTCTGGCCGAGGGCAAAAGCAGCAAGGAAGTGGCGGTTGCGCTGGGTCTGAGTGTCAAAACAGCGGAAACGCATCGCGCGAACATCATGAGAAGACTGGACTGCCATTCGGTAAGCGAGCTGGTGCGCTATGCGATCCGTAACAATATTATCGAAGCATGATTGTTGACATATAAAACCTTAGTCCCTACGACGAGGACAGTACGGCTTTCAATCAACTGAACCTACAGCAAATTGCCGATTGTCCATTCTCTCCAACATCTAGTCATCTCCAGAGTGTCGCTGCTGTGTACAGGCTTACTCTGGAGTAGACTGATGGGGAACTTAAGAATTCTGATCGCGGACGACCATCCCGCTGTGCGGATTCTGCTGCGAAATATCCTGGAATCCGTTCCGGACTGGAGAGTGTGCGGCGAGGCCGAAAACGGTAAGTCGGCGGTTGCACTTGCAGGACGACTGCATCCTGACGTGATCGTCATGGACCTTGTGATGCCGGAAAGCAACGGGTTGGAAGCTACCCGTGAAGTGCTTCGGTCTGACCGGCAGGCCCGCGTCATCCTGACAACCCTGCACGAAATTCCGTCGTTTGTTGACGAAGCCCGGCGAGTCGGAGCCTGTGGATGCTTTTTCAAAACGGAGTCAGGGCGGCACCTGATTCCTGCGGTGCGTGTGGCCGCACAACGCAAGCCGTTCTTTACGCCCGATGATTTGGAATATCCCGAAATACACTGATCGGCGCTCCGTCCTGGTGGCCCTTATCGTACAACTTGATTCAAATGTTCTTCAGGAGTTCGCCGTATTCCTCGCGATTTCGCGTCGTGATCAGCTCAGGTAGTCAACGGACCGCGCATGACCGTGATTGGCCGTGCGCCGCGCGAACGACAAGCCGGAGGTTGAGATGAACTGGGAACAGATTGAAGGAAAATGGAAACAGTATTCCGGGAAAGTGCAAGAAAAGTGGGGAAAACTGACAGATAGCGATCTCCAGGTCATCAAGGGTAGGCGTGAGCAGCTCGTGGGGAAAATACAGGAGCGTTACGGAATCGCAAAGGAAGAGGCCCAGCATCAAGTGGAGGAGTTCTTCAAAACGCTGCCGGAAGACACCAGCGACCGGCAGGCGCGTGGCGCCGGAAAATCGTAATTCTGACCCAATGAGAAGCGGCCGACCCCGTTGATCTTATTGCGGTTGGTAGGCTGCGGGAGATTCTGTGGACTCCCTGTGAAGATCCGCATAGAAAATGAGAATGAGGAGGGCAAAACCTTGCTGTGGACGATATTTGTGATACTTCTCGTGTTATGGCTGCTCGGAATGGTTTCGTCATATACGCTGGGTGGCTACATTCATCTACTTCTCATATTAGCGATTGCCGTGGTTCTGATCCGCGTGATCCAAGGGCGGCGACCAATCGCTTGAGCCAGTACAGGGGAGATAAATTTGCCGGAAGGGGCGGCCGAAGGAGCCAGTAGGCTGCCCTTGTTTCGCCGGTATGGTGTGAAGACGCCGGCATGGTGTCCCGTCGTGGCTAGGGCATCTGCACAGGACTATCGTAACCCGTCATTTCAAGATAACCGCGTCCGCGAATCGAAGTGGAATTTCTCTTTCCGTTCAACTCAATAGCACCTTCCCAATAACTTGGAACAAGTTTCGAATCATTCGCGAGTTCCTGTGATGGAAGCTCCGTCGACGCTTTAAGCGCGATGCCAAGAGACGGCACGCGAATATCCCACGCAATCGGGTAGGTCGCGTGTGTTGCCGGACTGCTCCAGGTTTCTCCCGCGGGTGTCAGTTGAAAATCTCCGGCGCGCAAGTGATGTGAGCGGCCTTGCGTGTCCACGAAAGTGCCTGCTGAAAACGGGTCGATCGTGCCGTCCTTTCTTCGGATGTGAAACAGCATCAATTCCGTATTATCGCCGAGCTGCAGGCTCAGCCAGTCCCACCCGGCTTGATTGGATTCGAGCTGGTGCGTGAAGAACTCATGGTCCATCCAGGCCAATCCGGTGACTTCATATTTTTTGGAAGCGACCTCAAGCGAGCCTGAAGCGCGCAGGCGGGTTTGCGAAAAATAGTGAGACGCACGTCCCGTTCCTGAAGACTTCTGACTAACTCCGTTTTCACCGTGAATTATCGGCGGCTTTTGCGATCGAAGTGACAAATCCACGGAAAATCCGCCGGCAAGCGCAGCAAGCCGTTCCTCGCCGCTCGTCCACACTACACTCCAATTGCCGTTCCACACTTTTTGCTGCGATTCGTCCGCTCCCGCGACTCCCGGACCGGCGCGATTGCTGCGGTCGGTGTAAAAAAAGGTTTTGCCGTCGAGATCGCTCACAGCGAAGTGCGCGAAGTAGAGATCGCGAACCTCCCAGGTGGAAGTTTTCGATGGATCACGAGTTACACCGGAGCGAAAAAAGGTCAGCTCGAAGCCGAACTTACGGCCATCCGACGCCTCTAGATTGCCTGTGTAATACCACCATTCGGTTTGAAAATCGGCATGGTTGAAGAAGTCTCGCGGAAATTCGTAGTGGTAGCCTGGCAGTGCCGTCTTGAACTGAGCAAATCCCGGCGGTAATGCGAACTGGGCTACGATGACAACGGCCATGAAAGATTTCCAGCTACTCCTCATGGACAACCTCGAGAGGACTCAGGCGAACGGCGATGCGCGCGGGATAGTAACCAGCGAGAAGCGTCGCCAAGAAAACAACTGAGGTTGCTCCCAGAAGGATGGCGACGGGCCAATGAAGCCGAATCGTCCAGCCAAACGATTGCTTATTGATGACGAAGATAAGGATCAGCGAAAGAAAAAATCCGAGGACAATACCCGAAAGATTCGCGAGAAAGCCGAGCAGGCCCGCTTCCACGAGGATAAGTTTGCGCAACTGCGTGCTGGACGCACCGAGGTAACGCAGGAGGCCGAGCTCGCGGCGACGGTCAATGACGAGCGCAAGAAGCGCTCCAGCGACGCCCATAACGGCTACAACAACGGCGACGGCTTCGAGCGCGTAAGTGATGGCGAAGGTGCGGTCAAAGATTTGCACGGCCTGCGCCCGGAGATCACCATTCGCAAAAATCAATACACGGTAGTTACTGGCGGCCCCCTCGATTTCTCTGCGGACATCGGCTACAGAGACGCCTGGCGAGATGAAAACTGCCAGATTCGTGGGTGCTGAGTCGGGCAAATAGTTCAGCAGAACCTTGCGGTCCATCAGAATCACGCCGCGTTCGCTCGAGTAATCGTAATACACATCGGCGATACGGAAAGTGGCGCTAGATTCACCGAGCGCGAGTTGCAGCGAATCGCCGGCCTTGACGTGGTGTTTGTAAGTGAAGGGCTCACTGACAATGACGTTGTGCTCGCCGCGAAGTTCCCTCAGAACGGATTCTGTAGAGCGCCCGGAAAGAAAATCCGTTGTGCGATCGATTGGTCTGTTGTCGAGGTCCATGGAACCCAATGTGGCCGGCAGACCTTGGTAGCTGATTTCGTATGCGCGAAGACGTTGCACAGTACGAACGCCGGGCAGTCGGGTGATGGCGTCTGAAAGTTCAGGAGAGATGGTGGGATGTTGATCCGCGGAAGGATTCCCAGCGGGACGGAGATAAAGATCCGCGGGAAGTTCGGAGTCCATCCAGGTAACGACGGTTTGGCGGAAGCTGCCCACCATAATGCCGACGGCGGTCATCATCGCCACAGCCGTGCAGAGTGCGGCAACGAGAACGGAAGTGCGGCGAAGTGAACCGGAAAGGCTGTGCGAAGCGAGGAGGGCTTCGACACCGACGAATTTCTGCAATGGATGAGAGGCCGCGCTCATCGCGAAGTCAACGAAAGCTGGGATCGCAAAAACGCCCGCGGCCACGGCCAGCAAAGCCGCGATGTAACCGAAGATGGGTTTGCCACCCGTGGGAGGAACGCGCGCAGCGACTGCAGCGACAAGAGCGAGTGCTAGTGCAATCCAGAGTCTGGAAGTCTTCGTCACGCGAATTTCGAATTCTCGGCGTCCGCGCGCCATGGCTTCTATGGGAGGAACGAGCGCTGCTTCGTGCGCTGGCGACCACGCTGACATCAAGGTGACGATTGTGCCGACAATGAGTGCGAGCGCTGCAGACCAGAAGGTGAACGCGATTTCGCCCGGACGGCTGGTGACGTAAAGCGCGGAGACGGTGGCACCCATGAGTTTGACGGCGCCGCTGGCCATGAGGCGGCCCAGAGGAATCCCGAGCAGGGCCCCGGTGATGCCGATGAAAACGGCTTCACCCAGAAATGCTGTGAGAATTTGACGGCGACTGGCGCCTAGAGCTCGTGCGATGCCGATTTCGGCACGGCGTCGAACGACGGAAACAGAAATCGTGTTGTAGATGAGAAATGCGCCGACAATGAGCGCAATGTAACTGAGCAGCTGTAAATTCCAGCGGAACGCCTCAAGCATTTTGCGGTTTTCGTTTGTGGAAGCGCCGGCGGGGCGGACCTGAATCCCTTCCGGCAGAATTCGCTGCGCGCGGCGTTGCCATTCATCGAGAGCGACATTTGTGTCCCCGGAAGTTTGCGGAACTCGAATGTACACACGATCGACGCGCCCAGTGCGACTGAGTGCAAGTTGCGCGGCGGCGATGTCCATCACGATAGCGGATTCACCGCCGTTCGCATCGCTATACACACCCCGGACGATGTAGGTGGCGGAGCGGTCGTTGATGAAGAGTTGAAGTTTGTCACCGGGACGCTTGCCAAGCGATTTGCCGATCCAAATGGACTCGTGCTCCGTGAGATGTTCTAGGGAGGACGCGGCGCCGGCGGCAATTTTCTTTTCGCCGGCAGCCGCAACGGATTTGTTGAGCGCCGGGTTCGATTCGGCGATCAGATCGAAGCCGATGAGCGGAACGGTCTTTTTTGATTCCGCCAGAATCGCGAAGTCTTCCATGCGTGGAGTGATTCGCCAGTCGTACGGGAGAGAAACGAGCTTGCCAACGAGATTTTCGGGTATGCCGCCGGTTGCGGTCACTTCGAAATTCTGTTCGCCAGAAAGCGTCTCAAGCGAGGAGTGGAAGGAGCCGGTCGCCGCGTCACCGGCGAGGTCGATAGCGAGAACGACAGCGACACCCAGAGCGACGGCGAGAATGGTTAGCGCGGTGCGAACAGGCTCACGCACCAGTGGTTTAATCATCAGCCGCCAGAAAAGTGTCAGGCGGGCTCGCACGTGTGTATGCTCCTGACAAGCAGAAGAGCCTTGGCGGTCGGATTGTACGCGAGGAGGATCATTTGCGTTTTACGTCGGCGATTTTGCCGTCGCGAAGAGTAATGACGACATCCGCGATCCCAGCGGCTTCCGCGCTGTGAGTCGCGACGAGGGTCGCCGTGTTTTGCTCTCGCGTCAGGCGGAGAAGAAGCTCAAGAATCGCATTGCTGGTTACAGTGTCGAGATTTCCCGTAGGTTCATCCGCAAGCAAAACTTTTGGCGAGTTAACGAGTGCGCGCGCAATGGCGACGCGCTGCATCTGTCCGCCAGACAGTTGATGCGGGAAGCGATTTTCGAGTCCATCGAGTCCTACCGCGCGCAAGCGATCGAGCGCGGATTCTCGCGCACCACTGCGGGCCGCGAGCAGAAGCGGAAGTTCGACATTTTCCGCGGCGGAGAGCGTATGAAGCAGCTGGAAAGATTGGAAAACGAAACCGATTTTGTCGCGGCGCAATCGCGTTAACTGTTCGTCGGAAGCGCCGGAAGTGGAATGGCCATCGATCAAGACCTCACCAGCGGTGGGGAAATCCATCGCGCCCGCCAAGTTGAGCAGAGTGGACTTGCCGCAGCCACTTCGGCCAACCAGCGCAGCAACTTCTCCTGGCGCAACACAAAGTGAGACCCCGTCGAGTGCGCGGACCTTCTGATCGTCACTTATGTAGTCTTTAATGACATTTCGAAGTTCGACCAGCGCCATCGAGCGGATTTCCCGTCTGTGAACTTGGAGCGCAAGCTGCGCGGCATTAGCCGGAGGGCTACTTTTTTAGCGCCATAAGTTCTTTTTCAATGCTGGCGACGACTTGCGGTGAATCCGGCGTGACATCTGGCTCGAATCTTGCCACGGGATGCCCGTCAGGACCGATGACGAATTTGGTGAAGTTCCACTGAATTTCGCCGCCAACTTGTGGGTTCGCGGACTTGTCAGTGAGGTATTGGTAGAGCGGTGCTTTGTCACCACCTTTTACAGAAACTTTTGCCATCATCGGGAAGGTGACGTTGTATTTCGCGGAACAAAACGTTTTGATTTCCTGGTTCGAGCCCGGTTCCTGGCCGCCGAAATTGTTCGCCGGGATTCCGACGATCACGAAGCCACGATCTTTGTATTTTTCGTAAACTTTTTCGAGCGCTGCGTACTGCGGCGTAAACCCGCAGCGGCTCGCTACGTTGACCAGCAGCACGACCTTGCCCTGGAATTTGGAGAGAGAGGTCGCCTCGCCGTCGATGGAATTCATCGTAAAGTCGAAGATCGATTTTTCGCCGGCCATGGCCACCGTTCCGCACAAAAGGAGTGTAAGCAGGAGTCTCCGCATGTTGTGACCTCGCAAGAGCACCCACTAGTTTTACGCTGATTTGGTTTCCTCAGCAAATGACTTCAATTGATGCGGTTCCGCTTCGAAAGGCCGGCGCGTGTTCAACCGCATCACCAAGAACGGAAATCGTGAATCCGGGATTGAGCGCATAAAGAGGCTGGTATACACTCCGCAGGTCATCTTCACTGTAGCGTTACCGTAATTGCGGGGACCAGTGTGGCTGCACCTGGCTCGCTTCGCAGTTTCACATTCGAAGGAGGCCTGAATGGTCTTCGCCGGAGTAGGCAGTTTGGCTGTCGTGTTTCAAGCGGGAGCCGCGGCACATCGTGCTCTAGCCCCGGTCGATCTCATGATCATCGGAGTCTATTTCCTGGTGGTGTTCGGAATCGGATTCTATTTTTCCCGCAAGGAGCGCACGTCCGAGCAATACTTCCTGGCGGGGCGAGATGTCGGATGGTTTTTTATCGGAGCGTCGCTCTTTGTTTCGAATATCTCCACCGAGCACTTCATCGGACTTTCCGGCACTGGCGCTTCTTCCGGACTCGCCGTCGGGCATTTCGAGTGGCTGGCTTGCCTCATACTGCTGATCCTCGGCTGGGTGTTTGTACCTTTTTACCTGCGCAGCAACGTATTCACGATGCCGCAATTTTTGGAGCGCCGCTTCAGCCGGCAATGTGCGGTGTATCTCGCGGGAATTTCGATCATTGCTTATGGCCTTTGTGGAAGACCGCGGTGGTGCTTGTCGTTGCAACCGGCGTTTACACGATCGCAGGTGGGTTGGCCGCGGTGATTTATACCGATACGGTGCAGACGCTCATTTTGATCGCGGGAGCGCTGGCGTTGACGATCATCGGTTTGCACCGGGTCGGCGGGCTGGAGCATTTGCGAACCATGGTGCCCCCGAGTTACTTCCACATGATAAAACCAGCCACGGATTCGCAATTTCCATGGACCGGAATTTTCTTTGGAGCACCAATCTTAGGCATTTGGTATTGGTGCACGGACCAGGTAATCGTGCAGCGCGTGCTTTCCGCCCGCGACGAGGGCCACGCAAAGGCCGGAACAATTTTTGCCGGATTCCTGAAGATTCTGCCGGTGTTCCTGCTCGTGCTGCCTGGCATTATCGCGTACGCGCTGTTTCCGGAACAGGTGGTGAAGCCGGACTACGCATATCCCACACTTGTGCTCAATCTGCTCCCTGTCGGGCTTGTTGGATTGGTGATGGCGGCGCTGCTGGCGGCTGTGATGGGTGCGATGAGCTCGGTATTTAACTCCGCCTCGACGCTGGTAACGCTGGATTTTTACAAGAAGATACGCCCGGAGGCGTCCGAACGCCAATTGGTTACGTTCGGAAGGATTGCTACCGGCGGGATGGTCTTGTTGGGCCTGCTGTGGGTGCCGTTCATTCACCTCCTCAGCGCCGAACTATACATCTATTTGCAAAGCGTGCAGGCGTATATAAGTCCGCCAATCGCAGTCTGCTTTATTTTTGGGATTCTATGGCCACGCATGAATGGACAAGGGGCGATCAGCTCGCTTCTGACTGGATTCGTGCTTGGCGCGGCGCGGTTTATTTTCGAGGTGCTGGACAAGACGCATCACTACGATTCCGGTGCGATTCGCTGGTTGGTGGGAATGAATTTCCTGCACTACGCAATTTTCATGTTTGTAGTGTGCACCGCGGTGCTGGTCGGCGTCAGCCTGATGTATCCCGCCCCTGACCGCAAAAAACTGGCCGGACTGACGTTTGCTACAGTCGCCGAAAAAATGGATATGGTGGGAGTCCCAAGACCGCAACTGGCAAAGGAAACGCGCACGGAGCACATGATGAACGTGGCATTCACCTGTATCCTCCTGGCGGCAGTGATCGGATTGTGGATTTATTTCCGCTGAAGTGAGCTGGTGACGATGGAAGTCAGGACGATTCGAAGTTTGCGGCCAAATGTGACACGCGAGGAAGCGATCCAGACGTTCACGGCGTCGGGACCGGCTTCCTTGTTTTGGAGATTGCGCAGCGGACCGCTGCAGCGGATTGCCGACGCTTACATTCCGTTTCGCGTCTACCGTGTGCGCTTCCCGATGAGCGGAGCGCAGCGCACGCATCTTTTTGCGTTAGATGCGGTGGACGGTTCGCTTGACCTGTTTGAATTTGCGGTGCCACCGGGAGACGCTGAGACGGTTTCCATGTCCACGCGAAATCATCCAGCAGCGGCGCTCTCAGAGGCACGTTCCGAGGAGTTGTTGCGCGACAAGGTCTTGCGCGTAATTTTCCAGCAGGGATTTTTCAAGCTGCGGAGAATCAAGCTGGAAACTGAGCAATTGCCTGGTGAAATTCACCTGCCGTACTGGCTTGGATTCTATGGGACGCGGGAAAATCTGCGCTGCCGAGTGCTGGATGCCGTACGCCGCCGCATCGAAGGCGCAAAAGCTTCGGCCCTGTTTGAGCAGTGGCTTGCCGCCTGAAATAATCCCGCCGAGCTGCCAGGCGAGACAAAAAAGTTCCGGAGGAGTAAAGATGCAACTTATTTCGCGACGATTCCTGCTGCCTGCCTTTTTTGTATTGATCGCGCCTGTTGCCCTGTTTGCCCAGGGCTGGCAGCACATTGGAAGCGTGCAAAAAGTGGAGAAGCTGCCTGATGGCGTGGAATTGACTGCCGGCAAAACGAAAGTGCGAGTTACCGCATTTCGTGAAGGGGTCTTCCGTGTGCGAGTCGCGCCAACGGGCACATTTCCAAAAGATTTTTCATGGGCGGTGATCGAATCGCCTGAATCGCCTGCAATCAAGATCGATGACGCGAAGGATGAGGTTCGCGTCACTTCCGGAACGACCGTAGCCAGAATCAAAAAGTCGCCTCTGCTGATCGATTTCCTGCGCGACGTAGGCGATGTGCTGGTTGCGGATGATTCCGATCTTCCCATGGCCTGGGAAAACGGGCGAGTGCGCGTTTGGAAAAAGATGCCCGAGGACGAGGGTTACTACGGACTGGGCGACAAAGCCGGACCAATGAACCGACGCGACCGTTCATTCACCATGTGGAACACGGACGCGTTCGGATGGAGGGAATCGACGGATCCTCTCTACAAGACGATTCCGTTTTTCATCGGACTGCGCAAAGGTTTGGCTTACGGAATTTTCTTCGACAATACGTGGCGGAGCAGCTTCGATTTTGGCAAGGAAGGGCACGACTTCTATTCTTTCGGCGCTGAGGGCGGCGAGATCAACTACTACTTTTTTGCCGGGCCAACGCCGGGCAAGATTGTTCAGGACTTTACCGCATTGGTCGGGCGCACAAAGCTGCCACCGCTATGGACGCTGGGCTTCCAGCAATCGCGGTACAGCTACGAGCCGGAAGAACGCGTTTACGAAATTGCAAAAACGCTTCGCGACAAAAAAATTCCCGCCGACGCCCTTTATCTGGACATCGACTATCAGGACGGGAACGCGCCGTTCACCGTGGACCGCAAGAAGTTTCCCACATTTGAAAAGATGATCTCAGACCTGAGCGCGCAGGGATTTCACACTGTGCTGATCACCGACTTGCACATCAAGAAAAATCCCGATCACGCATACGCGCCCTACGACACTGGAGTGAAAGACGACGTTTTCCTGAAGCGCGCGGACGGATCGACGTATGTCGGGCCAGTATGGCCGGGGGACAGCGTGTTTGGAGACTTCACCCTGTCTCGCGCGCGCGAGTGGTGGGGAGGCCTTTATAAGAATTTTGTGGACATGGGCGTGGCCGGTTTCTGGAACGACATGAATGAACCGGCGATTTTTCTGACAGCCACAAAGACCATGCCGCCGGACGTGCGCCACCGTTTGGATGATGGAACCACTCTGCCGCACCTGGCGATTCATAATGTGTTCGGAATGGAGAACGTGCGCGCGACGAGTGAAGGTCTGCTGAAGCTGCGGCCGAACGAGCGGCCATTTGTCCTGACTCGCGCAGCCTACGCTGGCACGCAACGGTATGCCGCTACGTGGACCGGAGACAATGTGGCCGTCTGGAACCATCTTGGGATGAGTACACCGATGCTGCTGAGCATGGGAATTTCCGGCTACGGAATGGTGGGCGACGACATCGGGGGATTCGCGGGAACGCCAACAGCAGACTTGCTGACACGATGGATCGAAGCGGGCGCGTTCAATCCGATCTATCGCGACCACACGGCAAAGGGCACGGGGGACCAGGAGCCCTGGGTACATGGCGCGAAGCACGAAGCCATCCGCAAACGCTTCATCGAAGAGCGCTACCGGCTGATGCCCTATATTTATACGAGCGTGGAGGAGATGACGCGCACAGGAATTCCGCTGATGCGGCCGCTGCTACTGGAGTATCCGCAATCGCCTGAATTTTTTAACGACGACGGCGAATTTATGTTTGGCCATGATCTTTTTGTCTCTCCCGTGACCACCGAACTGCAGGACATGAAAGTCATCCAGTTGCCACCGGGAAGCTGGTACGACTATTGGACGGGCGAAAAGAGTTCCGACAAAGAACTGAAAAAGATGAAGCCTGCGCTGGATGAGGTGCCCGCGTTTGTGCGCGCCGGAGCGATCGTGCCGCGGCAGCCGTTGGTGCAACACACGGGCGAAACGCCAAATGGCCCGCTGGAGTTGCGCGTGTATCCTGGGCCGGACTGCAAAGGCTCGTTGTATCAGGACGACGGACATACGCTGGCCTACGAAAAAGGGGAGTTTTTGCGCGTCAACTATTCGTGCCAGGTGGGCGCGGATGCGATCAGAATTGTCAGCACCATCGAAAAGGACGGTTACAAACCCTGGTGGAGCGCCGCGGAAATCACGGTGTTCGGGATAAGCAAAGCGCCGAAGAGTGTGCGCGTGGGTGACGCTACAATTCACGAGTGGCGATTTGATTCGGCGCAGCACGCCGTGGCGTTCACGTTACCCGAAGCGAAGAACAGTTGGACCGCCGAGCTGATTCTCTGACCAAATTCAATCGAGTGAAAAAATGGAAATCGATTGCGCGGGTGCCGTGATCTTTAATTCCCGGCCGTTGATTTCCGCGCCGCCGTTGCCATAGAGGATCGTTGATCTCAATCTACCCGCAAGAGGAGAGTTTGTTTGTGGAATTGCCAGCGCTCGCGGCTTGCTTCCATTATTGAAGATGACCAAGAGCCGCTCATCCTCGGTTTGACGCACAAATGCATACGAGTCGTCGTCAGAAAATATGTGGAACAGCTTCCCAGTGCGCAGCGCGGCGTGCTGGCGGCGAATTTGTAGAAGATTTTGCACGGCTGAAAAGATTTTTTGTTGTTCAGGCGTGCGGCCATCTTCGGTGAAAGCATTTTGCTTGTCGCCGGGCCAACCGCCTGGGAAATCCCGTCGGTTGTCTGGATCGCCTGCGCCCGGCATGGCGATTTCATCTCCATAATAAAGCTCTGGAATTCCGCGGAGCGTCAGAATTAGCCCAAAGGCACAGAGAAGTTTGTCTGGCGAACTGCCCGCCTCGCTCCCAATCCGCGTGACATCATGATTCGCAAAAAACGAGACCAGCCAATCGGGATGCGGATAGAGTTCGTCCTGCCGCAATACATTGGCGATGCGGCCCGCGGAAGCGCCATGCAGCAAGACATCGCGAATTGCGAAGAACATTGGGAAATCGAAAACTGTGGTGAGCCCGCTGTCGATGCCATCCCACTCTTTTCTGCCGCCCACAAAAAACGAAGTCACAGTTGGGTCGGGATGAAAGACTTCGCCGATCGTCGTGAGGTTCGGATAGATGCGACGCAATCCTGCATGCCACTGCTCCCAAAAAGTCCGCGAGACGTAAGGAAACGTGTCCACGCGCAAGCCATCAAGGCCCGCCGACTCGATCCACCAGATTGAATTTTGCAGAAGATATTTTGCAACAACCGGATTCTCCGTATGCATGTCAGGAAGAATTCCAAAGAACCAGCCTTCCGTAAGATTGCGCCGCATCGCGGGTGTCGCGTGCGGATCGGTGAGCGCTTCAAATGGGTCGTTGGCAACTCCGGAGGAACTGAACTTGCCATAGAAGGAATTTTTCACTGGAGAGAAAGAGTCGAAATGATTTTGCGCGGTGCCGTGGAACCAGTCCGGCAGCGGTGGTTCCATGACCCAGGGATGGCGTGGCCCAACGTGATTGGGCACTGCGTCAAAGAAAAGTTTCATGCGCTGCTCGTGTAGCGCGGACGCGAGTTCCTTGTAGTCGTTCAAGCCGCCGAGGTGCGGGTCAACGGCATACAAGTCGACTGCGCCATAGCCGTGGTAATCCTGCTCCGCTCCGTTTTTTACAACGGGCGTAAGCCACAGCGCTGTCACACCGAGATCCTTCAGGTAGGAAAGATGCTCGCGGATGCCGCGCAAATCGCCGCCGTGCCAGGAACGCGGCTTGAACCGATCGTGCGACCCGGGAAATTCTGCGGGCTCATCGTTCGCAGGGTCACCGTTGGCGAAGCGGTCCGGCATGATCAGATAAAGGACATCATCGGAACTCAATCCATGAAAACGCTTCGCCGTTGCTTCGCGATTTGAAACCGGCACTTCGAAAGAAGTGTCTCCATGGAGCGTTGTGATTCGGCACACGATGGTGCCGGAACGCATGCGCGGCGCGAATTTGATCCACACGAAAAGATAGTCGCCGCCTTGTGTTGCTTGCGTGCGTTCCACGACGACTTCGGGAAGATTGCACGTCACCTTGTTCGCCTGTAGACCATGGCCAGAGAGCAGGATCATCAGGTCTGGCGTAAGCCCAACCCACCAATTCGGTGGTTCGACTTTTGTGACCGTGGGGGCGCTTGTACCTTCTGTGGATTGAGGAGCGGCGAAAACTGTCGGTGACTCGCTAACGAAAAAGGCGGCAAGAAGTGCTGGAGCAATGAGTCCGCAAAGATTGAGGCCAGGCATCAGGAAACAAGAATAATGAAGAACGCCTCTGAAAGGCTAGCTCATGTAAGTTGGATCATCGTTGAAAACGTAAAACTCCAAACGCTGCTGGCACGTGGAAATTAGGTTGAGGCGTGTACGTGGGCCGCCAGGAAGAATAGAAGCGTGGCTCAGTGGCGCCTTCGACGCGGAAGAAGTTTACGCGCCACGTTTCGGAAGGATCAAAAACTTTCGTCAGCGAGCACATTGGCAGGGCAAGCTCTGCGATCCAGACTTTCTGGAATTCATCGAGAATGACGCGTGACTTCATGCCGCTCGCGGGATCGCGTTTGCCTTCTGGAGAGATTTCAAGATCGATCCACATCCCGTTGGGGCTGATTTCGAATTCCCAGTAACGGCGCGCTTGGCTGGCATCGGTCTGGATGAACACTTCGGCGACGTCTCGGTCCCACAATTGGTCGCGGCGGCCGGTTGATTCGCTGTCTTCAAAAACGGAGAGCGTCCGGTAGCGGCAGCGGAATTTCAGGTACAGCACTTTCTCCGTCCATAGGACGCGCACTTCCGTCGTGTGTTCTGCGTCTTCATTTTTGCCCTGCCAGTCGGAGGCGAAGCGAACTGGCTGCGCGAGATTCCAGGAAGTCTCAAGAGGGAAGCCGCTTGCGTCAACCGGGCCTGAGAGTTTGCAGGCGATAATAGTGGCGGGTTCCATGCCGGACACAGCATAACGGAAATGTTACTGCCTGCAGACTCTTTGCGCACCATCGTTTGCGCCACAGCAAAACGCTACAAAACGCCGTGCTAGCATCACAAAATATCCAGAGTGCAGCATGTCGGAATTGTTCGGAATTTCATTTCGCGGAGGCCGTAATGGTCGAAGCAGTTAATCCAGAAGAATTTGTGACACAACAACAAAGGAAAAAAATCGAAGATTATGAATTTGTGAAAGTGCGGCTGGACGCCGGCGTCGCTCACATGACGCTCAACCGACCCGAGCACAATCTGTTGAACGAAGCGATGCTCCGCGAACTTGCCGAAGGCATAGAGTATTCTGGCTCGCGCGAAGACATCAAGATCATCCTGCTGGATTCGGCGTGCAAAGTTTTCTGCGGTGGAATCGAAATTGGAGAGTACACCTCGCAAAGGGTGTTCCAGATGCTCGACGCGTTTCACGCGGCTTTTGCGGCGATGGTCGATGTTGCGAAACCGGTAATTTGTGTAGTCAATGGTCCCGCCATCGGTGGTGGCGCGGAGTTGGCTGCTTTCGGCGACCTGGTGATTGCGACGCCGAAAGCGCGATTCGCTCAACCGGAAATCACGATCGGAATGTTTCCCCCGCTCGCGTCAACAATTTTGCCTTACCTGGTAGGACCAAAAACCGCGCTTGAACTAGTGCTTACAGGAGAACCCGTTACAGCAGAACGCGCTCTGGAACTTGGGCTCGTCAACCGGCTGGTGCCCGAAGCGCAACTCGAAACAGCGGTGAAGGACCTCGTCACACGCATGACAGGACACTCCGGACCTGTTCTTACGATGGCGAAGAAAGCGATTCTGGGCGGCATGGGACTTTCACTGCGCGACGGACTGAAGCACTCCATGAACATTTTCCTGAACGAATTGTACCGGCTGGAAGATTCGCAGGAAGGTCTGCATGCGCTGGTCGAAAAACGCAAACCAAACTGGAAGAATCGCTAACCGCATCACAAAATTCGGAGTGGTGCCGCCAGCAACGCGCCAGTCGTTTGATTCGATTTGACGCGCATTGCACTCACGGCTTACACTCGGTTCACAATTTGCAGGCAAGGGGAGCGGGGAAGGCCGTGAAACTCGGCCGCGGTCCCGCCACTGTAATCGGCTGAAAGGCCGTAAGCCAGGCTACCCTCCCATGCCGCAGTTTGCGGAACTCCTCGCGAGAGGGAGGTGCGCTTTTTGCCCCACGGGACTGGCGGGGCATTTTTTATTTTTGTCGGTTTTGCGAAAAATCACGAGAACATTTACCGGGAGGGCTGCTGTACCTTGAAAATTTTCACTTCAAGTTTGTTCCTTCGCGCTGTGGTGGCTGCGGCGTTGCTTTACGTCGCGCCAGACGTCGCGCATTCGCGCGCGGAACAAACTCCGAGCGCTGCGCCCGCGAAAGGCTCGTTCCGGACAGTTCAAGATGAAACCGGCCGCAGCGTCCGGATACCAGTTCCAGTGCGCCGCGTGGTTTCTCTTGCGCCAAGCATGACAGAATCGATCTACGCGTTAGGCATGGACGATTTGTTGGTCGGGGATACCGACTATTGCGACTACCCGGCGGACGCGGCGAAAAAGCACAAAGTGGGTGGGGCGATCAATCCCAGCCTCGAAGAGATCGCATCGCTGAAGCCTGACGTGGTGCTGGTTACGAAAGGCTTAAACAGGCTGGAGACGGTGCAGGCGCTTGACCGCCTTGGCATTGCTGCGTACGCCACAGACCCGCACACGGTTGACGAGATTCGCAGCTCCGTTCACCAGTTGGCCAACGTTCTTGGCAATCCTTCCGCGGGAGAGGCGCTCGACAGCGAACTCCTGCAAAAGCAAAATAGCTTGCGCGATCGATTGCAAAACTCTACACCTAAGCGCGCTCTCTTCATCGTCTGGACTGATCCACTCATTTCCGTCGGCAAGCGCACATTTATTGCCGATGCCTTGATGCTTGCCGGTGCTGTCTCGATTGTCGAGTCATCACAGGACTGGCCGCAGATGAGCTTGGAAGAAATGGTGCGATTGCAGCCGGAAGTTCTGGTATTCGCATCGGGCCATTCGGAAGCAGTCACGCGCGACATGGAAGCTTTGGCGAAGCGCCCCGGATGGAATGATCTCGACGCCGTGAAGTACCGCAGGTTCGCGGTGATCAGCGACGCCGTCAACCGGCCAGCTCCAAGGTTACTTTCCGCTGTCGAGGATCTGGCGCGCCAATTGCACCCCGACGCATTTGCCGGCAGGACCGGCACTTCGAAAGCCGCGGGCCCGGTGGAGAAAAACTGATGCGACCGCTCACGCTCAGCAGGCTCTTGCTGCAATGTGTGGTTCTCGGAGCGATTCTTTTTTGTGTGATGGTCCTGGCGTTGAAATTCGGCGCCGTTCACGTTTCCTTATATGGACTGGGCCGTGATTTATTGCGCGTATTCCTGGGCAAGAGCACCGAAATTTCCAGCGAGTACAGCCTGATTCTCAATATCCGGCTGCCGCGGATTCTGCTTGGAGTCCTGGTGGGCGCTTCGCTGTCCGTCGCGGGTACAAGTTTCCAGGCGCTGCTGCGAAATCCGCTTGCCGATCCCTACGTGCTGGGAGTGTCGAACGGTGCCGCCGTCGGCGCGATTCTCGCTTTACTGCTAGAGCCACACCTCGCGCTCACGCCAGAGATTGCGTCCGTATTCACGCCGCTGGGAGGATTTCTTGGAGCGGCAATTGCCATCACTGCGGTCTATTTTCTGGGCCGTCGCGAAGGCAGAATTGACAGCAGTACGTTATTGCTCGGTGGAGTCATCACAGCCTCCTTGCTCTCCGCCATTATCATTTTGCTGCTCACTACGATGCCGAGCAGCAATGTTCGCGGTATGGCGTACTGGCTGATGGGCGAACTCTCCGCCGTGCCATCCAGGCCGCTTGCCTGGGTACTTCGCGTCGGCTTTCTAGCAGCGGCTGCGGTCATCTACACAACTGCGTCCGATCTGAACCTTCTCCTCTCGGGAGAAAAGGAAGCGATGCACCTCGGCGTGGATGTTCGTCGTGTGCGCCTGATCGTTTACATCGCGGCGTCCGCACTCACGGGCCTCGCTGTTGCGATGAGCGGGTCGATTGGATATGTGGGACTTCTCGTGCCTCACGTGATGCGAATGATTTTTGGCTCGGATCATCGGATTCTTATTCCCGCGTCGGCATTCGGCGGCGCAATTGTTTTGGTGATTGCGGACACGCTCGCAAGAACCGTCGCCGCCCCGGCGGAACTTCCTGTGGGCGCAATTACGGCAATTGCCGGCGCGCCGCTCTTTATTTATCTCCTGCGAAGGAAGCTCGCATGACTGCCACGGCTCGATCGACGTCGTCGCGCAACGCGATGGATGCCACCCGCGCAGCGACTGAACCACGCCTCAGTGTTGAGCAGGTTAGCTACGCGTACTCGCCGAATCCACAGCAAGCGCCAATCTTTACCCTGGAAGCCACGAGCTTTCATGCCAAGGCTGGAGAAGTGACAGCGATTCTCGGGCCGAATGCGAGCGGCAAATCAACACTGCTGCAGATTATTTCCGGCGCGCTGCATCCGCTTTCCGGCCGCGTGCTTCTGAATGGATTCGTGACCCACGACCTCGAACCCAGGGCGCGTGGCCAGCGTATCGCAATGGTGCAGCAGGAAAGCCAGCTTCTTTTTCCCTCAAAGGCTTGGGAGTTCGTGATGCAGGGCCGCCATCCTTATGGCAGATCTTTGCGATTTGAAACTGACAACGATGTTTTGATCGCGAAGAACGCACTAGCGCAAGTTGGAGCTGAACATCTCAGCGATCGTTGGATGGACCAAATTTCCGGTGGTGAAAAGCAACGAGTGATTCTGGCGCGGGCGCTCGCGCAACAGCCGCTGCTGCTTCTGCTGGATGAACCGACATTGCATCTGGACATTGGCGCGCAAGTGGATTTGCTTGAAACCTTGCGGCGGCTTGCTGTTGAAAATCGCTACACAGTAGTGATTGTCACGCACGAACTGAATCTTGTCGGGGAATACGCGGACCAGGTTGTCCTCTTGCAAAAGGGCAAGTGCCTGCGCGTTGGCGCGCCGGCGAACGTGTACCAGCGCGATTTACTTGAACAAGTTTTCCAGACACAGCTCACCGTGGAGTTGGGCTCGACGGGCCGGCCCCGCGTGAGCATTTTGCCTGGATCGGGGTCTTAACTCATGGTTTGTAGTACAAACCTGAAACCCGGGCTTAGTTTTTTCGCGCCGCGGGAATTTTCCGCGGATACCTGTAACCCATAGCGGGCGAATCTGCCCCACACAATCATCGCGGACTTCGTGCACGGGAAGACGGAACGTCCTTCGTGAAATTTTACGAAGAAACGCCAGCCGTCGCCGCCGCGCGACTGTAAGGCGGGAATTCGCAAGCGGGTTTCAGGGTTTGTACTTACAAACCCTGAGCCAACAGATGCCACTGCATTTCGGCCGTCGTTTCGGGCCCGATGCGGGAAGGATGCTTGCACGCAACGCCGCCAAGCCAGGAGACCGGCGAGGTCCGCAATCTCGCTTCGGGTTTCAGGGTTTGTACTTACAAACCCTGAGCTAGCAAGAAGCGAGACAGCCTTCAACTCCCGCGCGTGAGGGAGCGGAGGAGAAAATGAAAACCATTCTGCGTCGCGTAGTAATCGCTTCTCTAATTTTTATCTCAGTTGCTGAATCCTCGAACGCACAGTCCACTCAGAACCCTAGTCAATCTTCCGACGCTCAATTGAAAGGGGTGTTGCTCGATGCGAGTGGCGGCGGCGTGGGCGGCGTCCAAGTCGCAGCGCAACTGGCTGGCAATTCGCAGACACATCTCTGGAAAGCCACCAGCACAACGGCTGGTGAGTACACGCTGACGCTTCCGCCGGGCAAATATCACGTGATGTTTCAACGGAGCCCGTTTGTCACTCGCGAATTCGTTCTCGATTTAATCGCTGGCTCAGCGCGAATTCTCGACCTCAAACTTGAACTCGAGCGCGTCTCATCGAGTATCGTGGTGACGGCGGAAGCGGAGCCCCAGCAAGTCCAGCAGACGACAGCTCCGGTGACTGTGCTGACCCGTGAGGACCTCGATGCGCGACGCTCCGTCACGCTTCCCGACGCGCTTCTCTATGTGCCGGGAATTTCAATTGGCCGCACCGGTTCTGAAGGCGGCACGGCTTCTATCTTTTTGAATGGCGGGAATTCCAGTTACACAAAAGTTTTGGTGGACGGAACTCCGGTGAATGAACCCGGAAATGCGGTTGATTTTTCAAACTTCACGCTCGACAACCTCGACAAAGTGGAAATCGTTCGCGGAGCCGAGAGCGCGATTTATGGGACTGATGCCGTTGCGGGCGTGATCCAAGTCATTACGCATCGTGGCACCACACGTATTCCTGAAGCGAGCGTATTCGCGGAAGGCGGAAGTTTTAGCGCCGGTCGCGGCGGCGCCCAGCTCAGTGGACTCGTCGGCAGGTTCGACTACTCGGGAGCGGCTTCGTATTTTTCGACGGATGGACCCGACGACGAAAATCGCTTTCTGAATCGCACGCTCTCCGGAAATTTTGGTTATCGCCTGGGCGAGGACAATCAGCTCCGGCTGACGTTGCGCAACAATACCAGCAGCGCGCAAACGCCGGGCCAGACGCTCCTGCAGCCGCCGAATCTCGATGAGCACACCGACTATCATTTCTTCAGCTCGAATGCCCGCTGGGATTTTGCGACCGGCAAGCATTGGCACCATCATCTCGCTGGTGCTGAGTCTTACGATCACGAATTCATCGCCAATCCCGTGCAGAGTTTTTATGTCGAAGGCGTGAATTCCTTTTGTCCGCAAGATCCGGCGAATCCGAGTTCGGTAGCCAGCGAATTCTGCGATTTCACGTTCACGCTGAAGAACCAATACAACCGCGCGAGCGTGAACGGACAAACGAGTTACCTGCTGCCGAACTTTGCCGCGACAGCGGGGTACCAGTATGAAGTCGAAAACGCAACGCTGCAGTCCCTTACGGAAATTTCCTCCGCTCCTCCTACCTTTGCTTTCGTTGGGCCGCACCTGCGCCGCAACAATCAAGGCGGTTTCCTCGATTTCCGCTACTCGCCGCATCCTCGTGCCACTTTAAGTTTCGGCGGCCGCGCGGAAGCCAATGCGATTTTCGGCACGCGCGTGGTTCCGCGCGTCGGTGCATCTCTCGCTCTGCTCCAGGGCCGCGGTTTCTGGGGAGAGACCCGCTTCCGGGCTTTTTACGGCGAAGGCATCAAAGAACCGCGTTTTGACCAAACCAACAGCAGTTTTGTTTGCTTTCCCGGAAATCCGGAGCTGAAGCCGGAAGCGAGCAAGACCTGGAGCGTGGGTCTTGAGCAAAAGCTGGCGGGAGAACGCGCAAGAGTTTCCGCGAACTACTTCTCCAACCGCTTCTACGACCTGGTGAGTTTTACGTCCTGCTCGCTTTTCGCTCCGTGTATTGCTCCACAGCCCACCGGCTGCACCGACGATTTTTGGGGCACCTTTTTCAACACAGATAAGGCGCGGGCTCGCGGAGTGAATCTGGAAGCCGAGTTGGCCCCGGTACGGTGGCTGCGAATGACCGGAAACTATACTTACGACGACAGCCGCGTGCTCGTCTCGCCGAATGCGACGGATCCGGCTCTGCTTCCTGGGAACCGTTTGCTGAGGCGGCCCCTGAACTCGGGATCACTCACGATAAGCAGCGGCTGGAAAAATGTGAATGTACTCCTGGCCGGATATTTCAGCGGCCAGCGGACCGACAGCGACTTTTTGTTTCTTGGACTGCCGCCCCGCACGCCGGGGTACGCTCGAATCGATTTATCGGCGAGTTACCGTGTGGGACGCGGGTTAACACCTTACGTGCGGGTGGTAAACCTGCTCGACAAGTTCTACCAGGACGCTCTCGGGTATCCCGCGTTGGGCCGGGAAGCGCGCGTTGGCATGAATTACCGCTTCGGCGGAAAAAACTAGTGGAAGCTAGCGAAATGCATCAGGAAACCGAAGCAGTGCTGTTTTGCTGGAGCGGCGGCAAGGACAGCGCAATGGCCCTGCACGTTCTGCGTCAGCAGCAGGACGTGAGAATTGCAGCGCTGCTCACGACTGTGACCGATGGATATGACCGTATCAGCATGCACGGTGTGAGGCGCACGCTGCTCTCGCGGCAGGCGGAGGCTCTTGGGCTGCCGCTGTGCGAAATGCGCATCCCGCCGCAGTGCGTCAATCCAATTTACGAAGAGCGAATGCGCGATGCTCTGCTCGCGCAAAAAGAGAACGGCATTCACTGTGTCGCTTTCGGCGACATCTTCCTGCAAGACCTGCGGGAGTATCGCGAGCGAAACCTTGCGCAAGTGGAGATGGCCGCTATTTTTCCGATCTGGAAACGCGACACAAGAGAGCTCGCTCAGAATTTCTGTGCGCTGGGATTTCGCGCTATCGCGGTTTGCGTTGACGCAAAAAAGCTCAGCCGCGAATTTGCCGGCAGGGAACTAGACGAATCGTTCTTTCGCGACTTGCCCACCGGCGTCGATACCTGTGGCGAGAACGGAGAGTTTCACACCTTCGTCTACGACGGTCCGATTTTCTCAAGTGCGATTGCCGTGGAACGTGGAGAGGTTGTCGAACGTGATGGATTTTATTTTTGTGATTTGAAGGAGAAAACGAAATGAATTCTGAAAGCAGGAATCAGGCAGCGATTCTTCGTGGCGCAGTAATTGTGATCATGATCGTGTTAGCGGCGACGCTGCGCATTGTGCCGCATCCGTGGAATCTCGCACCAATCGGAGCGATAGCGCTATTTTCCGGCTCGATGTTCCGAAACAGGTGGATCGCGTTCCTGTTGCCGCTCGCCAGCCTGTTCGTCGGAGACGTGTTTGTAGGATTTCATAAACTTATGCTCATCGTGTATGCCAGCTTTGCAGTCAGCGTCGCGATCGGCAGGTGGCTGGGAGACAAGCGAACCGTCACGCGAATCGGCGGCGCAGTCTTTCTGGGCGCGTTGCAGTTTTTCGTGGTCACCAATTTTGCGATGTGGGCACTTGGCGGGTTCTATCCGAAAACGGCCCAGGGACTAGCGAACTGCTTCGCCGCCGGCGTTCCATTTTTCTGGAATACGCTTGCGGGTGATGCTCTCTATTCAGGAATTTTGTTTGGCGGATTTGCTCTCGCCGAAAAATTGCTTCCCGCGTTGCATATTCCAGCGGAACAACCGAACGCCCGCTAAGCAGCAGGCCCGCTGCCTTCAGCGAAGGCAGTTCCGCGGGTTTCGGGGTTTGTTTTACAAACCCTGCCATATGAAGTCCAGTACCGTAAATTGGCCCTGCGTATAGATGTCGAGCCTCACGAAATGAGCGCCTGAACGCACCACAACTGGAGACAACGAGGTGTAACAGCCCATTTCCTCGGCCATAAAAGAGGAGCTATCGGTTCTCTTTTGTTGAGTGCAAACGACTTATATGCGGGTCTCCGGGAGCTGGGCCGTGCCAAGGCCAGTGCTATAATTGCCAGGATCCCTATGACGAAAATCGCAGAAACGGGAATTGTGCCGGAAGTGATCGCCAAATATGAGGCGGTGATCGGGCTCGAAGTCCACGCGCAGCTTCTCACCAAAACCAAAATCTTTTGCGGCTGCTCGACGCGATTCGGCGATGCTCCCAACGCGAATACGTGCCCCGTTTGCCTGGGGCTGCCCGGCACGCTTCCAGTGCTGAACAAGCGCGCCGTCGAGCTGGCAATGCAGGCTGCGCTCGCGCTGAACTGCACGGTGCATGAACATTCGCGCTTTGCGCGAAAGAATTATTTTTATCCAGACCTGCCGAAGGGCTACCAAATTTCGCAATACGAACTTCCGCTCGCCACCGGTGGCCACATTGAAATCGAAATCAGCGGCGCAAAAAAGCGCATCGGCATCACGCGGCTGCACCTTGAGGAAGATGCGGCGAAAAATCTGCACGAAGGATTTAAGGATTCCGCGACGAAGGGTTATGTGGACTACAACCGCTGCGGCTCGCCACTGAGTGAAATCGTCAGCGAACCGGATATGCGCACGCCAGAAGAAGCCTACGCGTACCTTACGACCCTGCGCCAGATTTTGCTCTACACCGGAGTAAGCGATTGCAACATGGAGGAAGGGTCGCTGCGCTGCGACGCGAACGTCAGCGTACGTCTGCGGGGGGCGAAAGAATTCGGCACCAAGGTCGAAGTCAAAAACCTCAACTCGTTTCGGTTCCTTCAAAAAGCTCTCGAACACGAAATCGAGCGGCACATCGGCGTAATCGAAAGCGGCGGCCGCATCCTGCAGGAAACGCGGCTATGGCATCAGGCGGAAGGCTACACGGTTTCCATGCGCTCGAAGGAAAAGGCGCATGACTATCGCTATTTCCCGGAGCCTGATTTGCTGCCCGTGCACGTGAGTCCCGCGTGGCGCGAAGCAGTGAGAGCTGCTCTGCCGGAGCTGCCGGAAACGAAACGCAATCGCTTCGTCAGCAGCTATGGAGTTTCTCCCTATGACGCGGGCGTGCTCACCAGTTCGCGGGAGCTGGCGGATTATTTTGAAGCGGTCGTCAAGGCGGGATCCTCGGGAAAAGCCGCAGCCAACTGGATGCAGACGGAGCTTCTCCGCCGTTTGAATGACAGCGGCAAGGGGATTACCGAGAGTCCAGTTTCCGCGGCTGGATTGTCGGAATTAATAAAGCTCGTGGAAAGCGGCAAAATTACGGCAGCCGTGGGCAAAAAAGTCTTCGCGAAAATGGTGGAGACTGGTGGCGGCGCCACGCAAATTGTCGAAGCCGAAGGGCTGGGCGCGCAGGTCAGCAATGATTCGATTGAGCAGATCGCGCGCGAAGTCATCGAAAAGAATCGGGAGAATGTCGCCAAATTCAAGTCCGGTAACGAAGGCGTCTTCAAATTTTTTGTCGGGCAAGTTATCAAGGCCACGCGAGGCCAGGCGAACCCGCAAACGGTGAATGAAATACTGAAGAAACTTCTGGGGAGTTGAGCGCACAGAATATGCTGAAAATCGCAGACAGAGCGCCGGACTTTACGCTGAAGAGCGACACGGGCGAGCTCGTTTCTCTAAAGGATTTCAAGGGAAAGAGCGTGGTACTTTTTTTCTTTCCGAAGGCCAACACACCGGGTTGAACGACAGAAGCGTCCGAGTTTCGCGACGCAAAGAAGAGCTTTGATAAAGAGAATGTGGCGATCCTGGGCGTGAGCGCCGACCCGGAAAAAGCTCTTGCGAATTTCAAGAAAAAGCAGAAGCTTAATTTTCCGCTGCTTGGCGACCCAACCCACAAAATGATCGAAGCATACGGCGTGTGGCGCCCGAAGAAGTTCATGGGCAGGATTTTCAAAGGAATCGTGCGCAGCACTTTTCTGATCGGCCCCGACGGCAGAATCGAGCAGGTCTGGGACGGCGTGCGGGTAAAGGGCCATGCGGCGGAGGTGCTGGAGAAAGTCACACAGCCGCTGCAGAAAACCCCGTCATAGAGAAGATTCTACTCTCACATCTCCGCGAACGCCCGGCAGCGCGTTGGTTAGAGCGAGCAAGTGAGACTGTGGGAATGGGGCGACGGCTCAACCAACAAGTTATCGATCAGACGGGTCTTGCCGATGAAGACCGCAAGTAGCGCGTAAACAGAACGCACGCCAATCCTGGCGACCGGTTCGAAAGTTTCCGCATCGACAATTGCAACGTAGTCGGTGCGTGCAAGCACTTCACCCGCCAAAATCCTGTGAATGGACGTCTGTAATTGAAGTGCATCGCGCGTGCCCGTATTTACTTCCCGTTGCGCGGCGTCGAGCGCACGGTGCAAAATCGTGGCGGCGCGGCGCTCATCGGAATTCAGATACGTGTTTCGCGAAGAAAGTGCCAGTCCGTCCGGCTCTCGCACAATCGGGCACACAGCGATTTCCACGTTGAGGTTAAGATCGGTAGTCATTTGCTGTAGGATGCGGACTTGCTGCGCGTCCTTGCGTCCGAAGAATGCGAATTGCGGTTGGACAATTTCGAAAAGTTTCAAGACGACCGTTGCGACACCGCGAAAATGGCCGGGCCGTGATTGGCCCTCCAGTTTATCGCTGACGCCCTGGACGTCAACATAAGTCCGAAATTCCGGTGGATAAATTTCTTTTGCCTCGGGCGCGAACAGAACGTCCACTTCCGCGGCCGTTAGTTTCTCCACGTCAGCATCGAACGTGCGGGGATATTTTGTAAGGTCCTCGTTCGGTCCGAACTGCGTGGGATTGAGGAAGATGGAAGCAAAGACGCGCGAGCAATCCACCCTGGCACGGCGAATCAGCGATAAGTGTCCTTCGTGCAGCGCGCCCATGGTCGGAATGAATCCAACGACGTGATTGTCGGCGCGTGCTTGCCGCACTGTTTCTTTCATCCACGAAATGGTCCGAATGATTTCCATGAGCGGGGAAGTTTAGCCTATGTCGCGGCGATTACGCATTGGGGATGGCGACAAGATGGTCGGGGAATAAAGAGGAGGGCCGCTCGCAACGGGATCATGAGGACGGAGTGGTGGAGCGTTCGCGGTAGAAATGAAGGAGGTCGGTGAGGATAGGCTTCGTGCCAAGCTGGCGTAGCAGCGTCGTAATCTGGCCGCGATGATACGTGCCATGATTTGCCAAGTGCTGCAACGATTGCCACATCGGATTTTTGTAAACGCCAAAGTTTATGGTGCGGTATTCCATCACGCGATCCAGATCGTTTTGCGTCAATCCACGTATGAAAATGAGCAGTCTTTCGGCTTGTGGTTTCCAGTGTTCCCGCAATGCCGCCATGCTTCTTACCTGCGAAACATCCGGGATGGTGGCAGGTGAACGGCCATGACATCGCTCCAGCCAAACCCATTCCGTACCGCAAATGTGCACAAGTGTGTCGCGTACCGATGGGAAACTTGAGCCGAGTGGTTTGATAAATTGTTCGTCGGAAAGCTGCGAGGCGGCGTCCAGAGATCGCTGGTTGGCCCATGAGTTGTAGTCAAACAGGAGTCGAACTTCTTCGGGCGTCATAAATCTCTCCGCACGTCGAATCGGAGCTAATCAGTAAGCTCAACGTCGAAGTTGATCTCCTTGCGGCTCGTTTTAGGCTCCGGCATGTGATACGACTCCGCGTCAGACGGAAAGTTGCCACGGCGCACGTCGGCGCAATACTCGCGCACGGTACTCGAAATAATTTCGCTGAGGTTCGCGTACTGGCGCGCAAACTTCGGCACAGGCCCAAACGTTAGCCCGAGCAGATCGTTGATGACAAGTATCTGCCCGTCGCACTCTGGCCCGGCTCCAATGCCGATGGTTGGGACGCGCAATTCGCGTGTGATCAGCGCGGCAAGCTCGCGCGGAATTCCTTCGAGGACGATCGCGAAAGCGCCCGCCGCCTCGACCGCTCGCGCATCGCGTACCAGTTGCTCCGCGGCGTCCGGCGTTTTTCCCTGGACTTTAAAACCGCCCATGGCGTGGAGCGATTGTGGCGTCAGTCCAACGTGACCCATCACTGGAATTTCCGCTTCAGTCAGCCGCGCAATTAATTCGAGCCGGCGCTCGCCGCCCTCGACCTTTACAGCCTCTGCTCCTGCTTCTTTGACGAAGCGCACCGCGTTGCGAACAGATTCCGAAAGTTCGGCGTGGTAGCTGCCAAACGGCATGTCCGCGACGACCAGGGCGCGGCGCGTTCCTTTGCGCACAGCCCGTGTATGGTGCAGCATCTCGTCAACGGTGACGGGCAGTGTCGTCTCATGCCCCAGCATTACCATGCCGAGCGAGTCGCCGACCAGCAATACCTCCACGCCGGCCTCATCGAGCAGGCGCGCAGTGGGATAGTCGTACGCAGTCAGACACGTAATTTTGGTGGAGTCTTGCGGAGGAAGCGATTTTCTTTGGAGCAGCGAAGGGACGGTAATCTTGCCATCGCTGAACTTGGACGAGACGCTCATGTTGGCCTCCGGTGCCGCTCTCTGCTTTCAAGATGCAGCCCTGTACCCGATTTAAGCCTAGCAAAAAACGCGTGATTGCGCCACGGAACGCCGCCAGTTTGAACGCCGCCAGTTTCACGACGACGCAGTTCGCTTCGCCTGGGCGCGGCCTTTCCATTGGCCGCCTTTACCTAGCCAATAACGCATCGCAGAGATCCACGTGGCGTAGGCGTAAAAGAGCGCCGCCAGTGGCAACAGTGGCGCCCAGATGGGTTGGAGCCGATAGTACGTCAAGGTTGGCAAGAACGATGCGGTCATCAGGCACCATGCGGCGAGCGCGAATGACCAGACATAAGGATTTGACGAAAATGTAAGAGCGACCGGCAGCAAAAAAGTCACAGCCAACCCTGTGAGTGTGACAAGAAGCAGGAGTGTTGAGTAACGAAGCTGCGTAAAGGCGGTGCGTGCGATCATGTCGCGAATTTCAGAAAAAGTTTCGTACGAACGCGAACTCAAGCTCGAGCGCGTGAGTCCCATCCAAATTTCTCCGCCGGATTTCTTTACCGCTCGTGCCAACGCGCAATCGTCAATGATTTCGCCGCGAATTGCCGAAAGGCCACCGATGCGTTCAAGCGCCGAGCGTCGCAGCAGGATGCATCCGCCTGCCGCGCCCGCCATCCCGGCGTTAGGATTCGCGATCCATTTCGGCGGGTAGAGCATCAGGAAGAAAAAGAGAAACGGTGGAATCAGCATGCGTTCTGCAAAAGTTTCCGCTTTAAGAAGAACCATCCACGAAGTGAGATCGAGCTTACCGGCTTCCGCTCGAGAGACGAGCCGCCGTAGAGTGTCCGGAGCGTGGATGACGTCGGCATCGGTAAACCAGAAATAGTCCGAATTGGATGCGGCGGGGGATGTGACGCCTGCGTTCAACGCCCAGAGCTTTCCGGTCCAGCCGGTCACCAATTTTGGCGCAGAGAGAATTGTTACCTTGGCAGCGCCACCCAATTCGATCGAAGCGCGTCGAGCGAGGTCCGCTGTGCCGTCGTCGCTATGGTCGTCCACAACAATTGCGGAAAATTCGCCGGCATAATCCTGCAGCGCTAGTGCTCGCACTACTTCAGCAATCGAAGCTGCTTCGTTTCGCGCAGGAATCGCCGCCGTAACCCTCGGCCACTTTGCGGGAGAAGGGAATTGCGCGTGATCAGAATCAAATTCCCATACGCGCCAGAAATTTCCCCAGGCAAAAAACAAAACGAGCCAAATCAAAAGTGAAAGCAGGGCCAAACCTGCAAGTATGATCGAGGAAAGAGCCATCACTGGATAGAGAGCGTTTGCCTGATACAGAATAGGAGATTGGCTGGCGGCAGACAAATCGGCCGTCCGCGGAGATCAACGCGTGGCTGGTTTCGTGTTAGCGCTCGTGGTTGCGATTGGCCTGATCGGTTTGCTCATTTATGTGATGGCCAGCAAAGATCGCTACGCAACGATGAGCGAAGAAGAGTTCGAGGAAGAAGCAAAGAAAAAATCGCTCTTGGGTGCGGCGATTACAGGACTCGAATACACGCTCCGGAAAAAGGAAACAACGTACATGATGGAGGTGAAGAGCAGAGTCGAACGGGACGCCACGCCGTCACCCGGCGACCCACCGGAAGAAGAGTCCGCTCAGATGGACAACAAAAAGGATTAGGCTAAATCCTCTGCACGAATCGGCAGGCGCCGAATCCGTTTCTTGCTGAGCGCGTAAATCGCGTTACAAACAGAAGCCGCCACAACAGGAAGTCCAGGTTCGCCAATCCCCGTTGGCTCTTCTTTGCTCGGAACGATGTGGATCTCCGTTTTTGGAGCGTCCGCGATCCGCGGCATCTGGTAATCGTTAAAGTTCGATTGCACGACACGTCCGCCTTTGATGGTGATCGCGTCGTGAAGCGCAGCCGATAGTCCGTAAATCGCGGCGCCTTCCACTTGCGCGCGAATTCCCTCGGGATTGACGGGCCGTCCGCAGTCCACCGCGTACACAAGGCGATGAATTTTCGGCACGCCGTTCTTCACGCTGACTTCGGCCACTGCGGCTGTATAGGTCTCGAACGAGTAGTATCCAGCGATGCCGCGTGCAACACCGTTCGGCAACGGAGATCCCCAGGCAGCTTTTTCAGCGGCGAGCTTCAGAACGCCTTTGAGCCGAGCCGTATCCAAAGGCTTCCCTTGCTTCGGATCCGTGAAATCGGGCACTTTGCGATCGTCGCCAATCAGGCGCAAACGGAATTCAAGCGGATCAGCACCTGCGGCAGTCGCAAGTTCATCGACAAAACATTCCACGACAAAGCCGCTGGTTGAGTGCTCGACCGAACGCCACCATGCGCGCGGCACACCGGACTGAGCGAGCGTATATTCCACGCGATAATTCGGGGTTTGATACGGAATAAAGGCCGCCGTCGCAAACTCTGACTTTTCCGGATTGTCCTGGCCTTTCGGATTCCACATCGCCTCAATCGACGTTGAAGTCTGGAAATGTTTCCATGCCGTAAGCCCGCCCTTTTCATCGAGTGCGCCGGAGAAATGGTGATAAGAAGCCGGCCGGTAGAAATCGTGCTGCATATCATCTTCGCGCGTCCACAGCACCATCACCGGCTTGCCGGTTACCTTCGAAATTTGCGCGGCTTCCATCACAAAGTCGCCCATGTATCGGCGGCCGAATCCACCGCCCATTAAAGTCGTGTGAACCGTGATCTTGTCTTTGGGAAGTTTCGATACGCCGGCGATCACATCCTGCGCCCATTGCGGGGCTTGCGTGGGAACCCAGGCTTCCGCGCTGTCCTGCCGAATGTGCACGGTGCAATTCATCGGTTCCATCGTCGCGTGCGCGGCAAAAGGAAATTCGTACGTCGCCTCCACTTTGTTGCTCGCCGACGCGAGTGCCGCGTTCGCGTCACCGTCGTTGCGAACCGTCTTCCCCGGCTTACCGGCATTTGCCAAAAATTGTTGCCGCAAAGTTTCAGAAGACTCGTTCGCGTGAGGGCCTTCTTCCCAGCTGACCTGCAGCGCCTTGCGTCCCTGCATTGCCGCCCACGAATTGTCAGCGACGATCGCCACTCCTCCGGCCGTAAACGCCCCTGTTCCAACGGGCTCAATCGCAAAAACCTCGCGGACACCAGTCACCGCTTTCGCTTTCGCGGCGTCAAACGATTTTACCTTGCCACCAAACACCGGGCATCGCGCCATGACTGCAAACTGCATTCCGGGCACTCGCGAATCGATGCCGAATATCGCCGAGCCGTTCGTCTTCGAACTGCCTTCCCATCGGGGCATCTCGCGCCCAACGATCGTGAAATTATCTGAACTCTTCAACGGCACCGTATTCAAATTAGGAATCGGCTGTTTCGCGGCATCCGCAGCAAGCTCGCCGTAAGTCAAAAAATTCTTTCGCGAGCCGTGCAGCACTCCTCCGTCCTGCGCCACACAGGTATTCGGATTCACGTTCCAGCGTGCCGCCGCTGCGGCGACAAGCATTTCTCTGGCCGCTGCACCCGCTCGTCGCATCGGCAACCAGCAACTCGATACGCTTCCGCTGCCTCCCGTCCCATGGTTGTAGACATCGGGATTCGTAGGCGCTTGTTCCACGCCGACCATTTTCCAATCGACACACAGTTCTTCAGCGAGAATCATCGGCAACGCCGTCATGATTCCTTGTCCCATCTCAGATTTTTCCAGGATCAAAGTCACCCGGTTGTCCGGCGCGATATGCACCCACGCGTTAAACGGATTCGGAGTTTTCTTCTCCTGCTCCTCAGCAGGATCATCCGCCGCAGCCGCAGAGAGATGGAAACCGACCAACAGTCCGGCACCGGCTATGGTTCCGGTTTTCAGGAACTCGCGACGGTCTAGAGTCAACGTCGTCATGGGGAACCTCTCATCCCAGGGTTGTAAGTGCGCCCTGTTTACCTCGGGGCTTGTAAGCGCAAGCCCTGAAACCCTGACCCGGATTTGTAAATCACGGCTTCGAAAAACTACGCGGTCTTGCCGTGGGCGGACTGGAGCTCCGCTGCGCGGTGGATTGCCTTGCGGATCCGCTGGTAGGTTCCGCAACGGCAAATGTTTCCGCTCATGAAATCATCAATTTCTGCGTCAGTTGGACGGGCTTTCTTGGAGAGCAGCGCGGCCGCCGACATGATCTGCCCGCATTGGCAATATCCACATTGCGGAACATCGACCTCCACCCAGGCTTGTTGCACGGGATGACTGCCGTCGGCCGAAAGGCCCTCGATGGTGGTAATTTTCTTGCCGGCCACGGCGGAGATTGGCGTAATGCACGACCGCGAGGCTTCGCCATCGATGTGAACCGTACACGCGCCACACAGCGCCATGCCACAGCCAAATTTTGTGCCGGTCATATTTAAAGTGTCGCGCAGCACCCACAGCAATGGCATCTGAGGGTCAACGTCCACCGATTGAGATTTTCCGTTGAGTGTGAAACTGATGGCCATAAAGCCTCCGCGCGGCCTAAAAGACCGACGCCCGCATTCTAACCCAAAGGGCGTTTCCACGAAAAGTTACGAAAAGTCACATAGCGGCGGCTGCGGTTTGCCGCTTAGAGTGCTCAGACGCGCGCCAGGAGCAAGCGTGAGCACTCAGGCGTGAGCAACTTCGGGAGTCTTTGGAGGGCCGCCCTGCGGAGGCTCAGGTTCGACACCGCGCCAGCCCACGGGCCGCCCGCTGACGGCTTCCTTCACCGAACGGAACAGCACCACGTACATCAACTGGCGGTAATAGAAACGCTGTAACAAAACCGGGATCAGCAGCGTCCAGTCTTCGTCACGTTCGAGCGCGAACGCTACAATGCACGTCAGCACATCGATTAGCAAAAATCCGAGAAAGAAAAGTATCGATCGTTGGAGATTCGCCGTATCAAACATCGTTTGCGGTATCCACGAGACATGCAGCTGCATCAAGCCCCACATCAGAATCGAACCCAGGAACAACAGGTCGATAATCGGCGAAACGAGCGGCAGCACCAGTTGGAATACAAAAATATTTGGTAGCGCAACCAAACCCAGCGTGCCGTATTTCGGACGGAACAACGTGTCCCGGTGCTTCCAGAACGACTGCAGCGTTCCAAACGTCCAGCGAAACCGCTGCCGGATCAACGCGCCTGCCGTCTCAGGAGCTTCCGTCCACGCAACAGCCGACTCCTCATAACTCACGCGCCAACCGAGCCGCCGAATTGCCACGGTAAGGTCGGCGTCTTCCGCAACCGTGTCCGCTGTAATGCCGCCGGCGGCTTCAATCGCTTGCTTTCGCCATGCGCCGAGTGCGCCGGGCACTACCGTAATGCAATTCAACAAATCGAACGCCCGTTTTTCCATATTCTGGCTGGTGATGTATTCAAGTGCCTGCCAGCGAGTTAGCCAGCGCGAACGATTACCGACTTTTACGTTTCCAGCAACCGCGCCGGTCTGCGGATCGGAAAAGTGCCGCAGCAGTTGGCGAATTGCGTCGGATTCAACCTCCGTATCAGCGTCAATCGTCACCACAATCTCGGTTTGCGCGTGGCTCAGTGCGTTGTTCAGCGCCGCGGCTTTTCCGCGATTCACCTGATGAATGATTTGCACGCGCGGGTCGTCGCCGAAATGCGAATCAAGCAGCATTCTGGTATCGTCGGTCGAGCCGTCGTTCACAACGATCACATGCATCGCCGGATAGTCAGACGCCAGAACCGAGGTTACCGTTTGTATGATTACGCCTTCTTCGTTGTGCGCGGGAATCAGCACGGTTACACCGGGTAGTGGCTCAGGCGCTTTGTCGTGATCGCTCCGAAGTTTTTCGATCAGCGCGAGTATGCCGATCACTAGCGCCCGCCCGCTTACCAACACAATTCCCAGTACAAACACAATGCCAATGCCGAGCGTAAACCAATGGTAGAGCCCGAAAATAAAACCGTCAGCCTTTGCTTCAAGCCATTCGCGCCCGGAAAGTGGGACCATTATCTCTGCGCGCGTCTTGTTCACCAGTTCCGGCACCGAAACAAATTCGTATCCACGCGCGCGCAACTGATCGATGATTTGCGGCAATGCTGCGACCGTCTGGCTGCGGTCGCCTCCGCCATCGTGGAACAAAATGATGTTGCCGGCATCGGCCTGCCGGAGTACTCCGTTAATAATTTCCTGGGCCGGCACTTGTTTGCCGTACGGCTGTCGCCAATCGTGCGGATCGATTTTCTGTCCGACGATCAAATAGCCCATATCCTGTATTCCCGGCAGTTGCGCTACTTCTTCCGCGTATTCCGGCTGATGGTCGATTCCGTACGGCGGCCGGAACAGGATGGATTTCACACCAAGCGTGCTCTCAATCAGGCGCTGCGTAATATTCAATTCCCATCTCAGTTGTGTCGGCGAAATTTCGTCCAACACCGGATGCGTGTAAGTGTGATTTCCAATCGAATGGCCGTCCCCGTATTCCCGTTTGAGAATTCCGGGCGATCTCGCCGCTTCCTCTCCGATCACAAAAAAGGATGCGGGCACATGCTTCTCTTTGAGCACATCGAGAATTTTCGGTGTCCAGCGCGGATCGGGGCCGTCGTCGAAGGTGATTGCAATCTTTTTATGCGCTGCGCCTAACTGATCGATCTCATACGAAAGCGGGTAGCTCTCATACGTCTCTGAGGTAAACAGATCCATCTCCGGGTCATAGGTGTAGGAGCGCACGCCGCGTTTCGGCTTATCGTCAATCTTCCAGATGTCGCCGTTTCCTTCCAGAATCAGGTCCGGCCCCGGCGGCACATCTTTCAATTTTTCGCGGGTGGCATCGTCGGCGCGTGTTGCGTCCCAGATTTTCCAGATCGAACTGTCCGACGAACCTAATCTCCACAGCGCCGTTCCTTGTACGCCCAGGCGCTCGGCTGCGCGCATCTGGTTGTAAGCCGTGACCGCGTCCAGGAACCACACCTGGTGGACGCGATCGCTGTCGTCTGAATACGAATAGTGCGGGTTCAGCGAAGCGGGATCGAGTTCCACCTGTGCTTCCGATTCGTACGCGTGCAGAAGCGCTTCCTGAACGCTCATATCCTTGGCCGTGGGATGGGATTGCTTGTTAGGCTCGGGCCAGTCATATCCGTAGTTCGCAATGCCTACAATCATTTTTTGCGGGGGAATTACCTTCAATAATTCGTGCAGGTTGTCGATAAACCATTCCTGCGATGCAATCGGTCCCGGACCAGATGTCGGCCAGTGCTGGTCGTAATTCATCACCACTACGGCGTCGCACACCTTGCCATAGAAACCGTAGTCGAATGTGTCGTCCTGCGCCGGCAGGGAAATCATGATTTTCAAGCCGACCGCGTGTAGCGCCGGTCCAAGCTCGTCAATCAACTCTCTCAAATGTACTTCGCTCTCCTGCGGCACTTCCTCGAAGTCCACTACGATTCCAACCTCACGCGCGTCAATCGCGTATTGCACCGTGTCTCGCACCAGGCTTGCGCGTGCCGTGGAATTGGCCAGCATCTGCACCATTTCCTGGACGCGCCAATTCTGCCCGTCATAATTGTTCAGCATACCCATGATGGGCAGTTCCACGTTCGCCGAACGCATCCATTGGTGGAGTTTGTCTTCGCGGATGATGGAGATTGCCTCTGCGGGCGACGCTCTAACCGTCTGATAGCGTTCGTAGTCCACGATGGTCAATCCGCCATCGGGCGTGACGGCGTGCAATTCTTCTGGCACCACCAGGTCCAAATCCTTGTAATGTTTTTTCAGAGTGGCGAGGCTGTTGGCGTCGTAGCCTACGTAGAAGGCAGCGCGCAGAGGATCATAACTCGGCGGAATTCTTCCGATGTTCGCCACGCGCCGGTGGCGCCCTTCTCGTTGCGGCACCGATTTTCCGGGCTTGAGCTTGACTTTAACTGCCCGGTACGATGACTTCGCGTCGGGCAATAGCGCGGCAGGCAGGTCCACACTGGCCGCAATGTTGATGAAGAAATACACCAGCAGCAGCGTCAGCAGCGCTCCGCTGACCTCCATCGCGCGTCGCGTGCGACGCCACCGAACACGCTCCGCATCATAGAATATGGGACTTCGTTCTTTCATTGATTCGGGGCAAACCTGCCAGTGCAACTGGAACTAACCTGCACTGCTCGAACTCCGTCTGCCGGGACCGGATACATCTATTGTAAGATGCAGGCAAGCCATGAAGCGAGTTTTCTCGCAGCCAATCACCGCGCTTGTAATCGGACTTCTGCTTCGACTCTTCTTTGTATTCCGCTTGCCCAGTTCCGCGGGCGACACTCCGCTTTACGAGGGCCTGGCTTCGAATTGGTTACACCAGCACGTTTACGGCATGCGGCTTGGCGACGTTCTTACGCCGCTCGACATTCGCATGCCCGGCTACCCGGCGTACCTCGCCCTGATCCAGGCGGTCACCGGTCGTAACGCCGAAGCCGCCCGCCTATGGGTGATGCTCGGGCAAGTAGTATTCGACCTTGCCGCCTGTCTGCTGATCGCCGGGATCGCCGCGCGCTGTGCGGGCCGTAACGGAAATACTTCAAGAGTCTTCCTCTTCGCCTTGTGGCTTGCGGTGCTCTGTCCTTTCACTGCGAACTACACCGCCGTTCCTCTTACCGAAACGTTCGCGATTCTTACCACCGCTCTCGTTCTTTTCTTTCTGCTTCCGATGGTCAATCCGGAACACCCTTCAGGGGACTTCCTGAGCTGGGCCAAATTGCCACGCCGCGCAGATTATATGAAATATGCCGCGCTTGCCGGCGTCTGCGCGGGTTTGGGCACCCTTTTTCGTCCTGAAACTCCGCTTATCTTAATTTCCTGCTTGCCCGTTGCGCTTTGGGTCGCATTCCGCCGGAACCAAACGGCCAAGGGCTTGCGCGCCGCAGGACTCTCCATTGCCGCATTCCTGGTTGTCCTCTTGCCGTGGACCATTCGCAACGCAATCACCCTACACGAGTTTCAACCGCTCACTCCCAGATATACAACCATGCCCGGCGAACTCGTTCCCATCGGCTTTATGAACTGGGAACAGACGTGGCTATATCGCTTTCGTGAAGTATTTCTTGTGTCTTGGAAGCTAAACGACGAACCGATCCAGATTGACGACATTCCCGCGCGGGCCTTCGACTCTCTTGAGGAGCGCCAGTACGTTGCGGCGATCCTGGAGCAATACAATCACGATCTGAATCTTACCGCCGAAGAGGATCGGCAGTTTCTAAACATCGCGCGCGAACGCACCGCGCGTCATCCGCTGCGAACCTATGTCTACGTTCCCTTGCAAAGGGCGATCACTCTTTGGTTTACACCGCGCATTGAACAATTGCCTATTTCCGGCTCTGTTTTTCCGCTGGCGGAAACATGGGAGACCGATCGGGAAGACATGGCCGTGACGATTGCTTTTTTCTTCCTAAATATTTTTTACATTGCATTCGCATTATGTGGAGCCGTTCGCCTCTGGCGTGACTCTACCGGCGCGCGCCTCACTGTGGTGCTGCTTATATGTTTTGTGCTGATTCGAACGGCGTTTCTTACCACCGTGGAGACGCCGGAACCTCGTTACGTTCTGGTTTGCTATCCCGCTGTCATAGCTATGGCTGCACACGCGTTTGCGCGCCGTAATCCTGTTTAAGCGCCTTCCGGCTCCGGATGAATTGTCACCCGGTAGATCTGTGGGAATTCTTCTTTGACGCGATCTTCAAGTGCCGCCGTAACGTCGTGTACTTCCGTAACTGGCAGTTCGCTGCGCATCACGCAATGGCATGAGGCAAGAATGTGATGTTCCACTTGACGCACGAGAACGTTGTGGCTGTTCAATAGTTCGTGATATTCCGCTGGCAGCTGATTCAAAAATCCTTCGATGGCACGCGCCAGTTCTCGTAGGTCTCCACCGCCGGCGTCCGGCAAACTGATTGCCGTCCCGAGCGGTTCGATGTGAATGTTCACTTCGGTCGGCTCCTGTCGCAGTTCCCGAATTTGCTCTTCCAGCTCCGTGGCTTGCTGGTGCGCTTCTTTCAGGCTGAGGTGCGGATCGATTTCCAGGTGCAGCTCCACAAACAACCGGCCGTCATTCTGCTGAGCGGACAAATCGTGGATCGCCAGCCCTCGACGCTGCGCAACCGCGCGGATGGAGTCAAAAAATGGCTCGCCCTTTGGCGCACGCGGCTCCGCATGCACCACAACGTCTGCAGGCACAATTTCGCTCACGCGCTGTTCAATTGCATCGCTCCACGCATGTACTTGCTCGAGGCTTGCCGTCCGCGGCACGCTCACTGTCGCGTCCACGAAGTAACGATTCCCAGCGCGCCGCAACCGCACGCGCTCGACGCTTAGCACGCCGTCCATCCGTCGAATTGCGGTCGTGATTTGTTCTTGCAGGCCTTCGGGCGCCGCGTCCAAAAGAGCGTCCAGCGTTCGCTTACCGAGCCGCGATCCGACCCACAAAATTACTGCCGCCACCGTCAATCCAGCCAGCGCGTCAGCGTAGACCAGCCACGGCACATTCCACGCTTCGCCCGCCCACACCAGCCCGATCCCGGCGATGACGACAATGGTGCTCCACACGTCCGTCGAAAAATGCAGCGCATCCGCTTCCAGCGCTTCGCTCGAATATTTCGCGGCTACCTGAGAAAGTCTTCTTGCGCGAGTGATATCAATCGAGAGCGCTACGAGGAGCACCAGGATCGCCGTAACGCTCGGTTGAATGTGTACGCTGTGAAAAAATAGCCGATCAAATGCTTCGTAGATGACGTATAGCGCCGTCAGAACGAGCAGCCCGGTTTCCACAAACGCGGAAAAATTTTCGAATTTCCCATGTCCATAGGGATGCCGTTCATCGGCGGGCTGGTCGGAGACTCTTATGGAAAGGAAAGTAATAATCGCGGCGATCAGGTCGAGGCCGGAATGCAGTGCCTCGCTCAATACGCCCAGGCTTCCGGTACGAATCACCAGAAACGCTTTCAGCGAAACCAGCAGCATTGCCGAGCCCACGCTCAGCAGCGCCGCCCGCTTCTTTTCCCGCGATTCGCCGGGTATCAGGGCTTGGATCACCACGCTTAGACTACCCTAAGTCTGCTGGGACGGGACACCGTGCAGGGTTTAGAGAAGTGGAAATTCATGCGGCTCGTTGTGGCACAAACTTCAACGCCGCGGAATTCATGCAGTACCGCAAACCCGTCGGGTCCGGTCCATCCGTAAACACGTGCCCCAGATGCGCGTCGCAGAGCGCGCATTTCACTTCCCGCCGCAGCATGCCCATGCTGAAGTCATCTTTTTCGCGAACATTCTCATCGGCGAGCGCTGCCCAAAAACTCGGCCAGCCCGTTCCCGATTCAAATTTTGTTTTTGCGTCGAAGAGCGCCGTCCCGCAATCCGCACACCGGAAAATTCCCGCGCGATGTTCATTCAGCAATTCACCCGAATAGGGAATCTCCGTCGCTGCTTTCCGCGTCACCACAAATTGCGGCGTCGTCAATACGTTTCGCCATTCCACTTCCGTCTTGCGAACTTTGTGAAGCTGCTTTTTGCCAATCCGTCTGCCCGTATCGTCAAACTCCACAATCTCAACGGTTGCGTCCGGGGCAAGCGGCGGCTCGTCTTTTACAAACGTCGAACTCGCCACATGGTCCACTCCGGCAAACACCCCGACCGCAGCCAGAGCCGCGGCCCCTAATATTAATCCGCGTCTGGTTACTTCTTTCATCGGCGTGTCTTTCTGAAAAACTACGTCAGCGAAAATAATTTACTTCGCGGTCATCGCCGGCGCCGGCACCAGCGGCGGCCGTTTCGGTTCGCCTCGCGCGCCGCGCACATCCATTTCTTCAAAGAGCAGCGATGGTGCAACTGCCGATGACGGAAGGCCGTTCTGTGCTGAGCCAAATGCGCCCAGCGCCGTCCCGGCAAATCCCGCCACCTGCGTCTGCATGTAGTTGTATACATACGGATCGTTGCCCATCGATGTCACGTTTCGCAATACGCGCGTATTCAATCCCGTGATCCGCGCTCCGCGTACCATCTCCTCGTGTCCGTCCGCTGGATATACGCGCACCACAATCAGCGGCAGCCGGTCGCCGTTTCCTGCCCCCCCGCCGTAGCTTGCCAGCAACTCGCTGAAGTCTTCCTGGTGCAGCAAACTGATCGCTGGATTGTCCATCTCCTTCACTTCCAGGCAATACTCCTGCTTGTTCGAACGGCAAATATCCAAAAATTTCTTTTTCAGGTCCGCTGCCGGCGTAGCTTCCGACGGGGTAAAGAACAGATTGCTGGGCGTTGGTTTCGCATCGTTCAAGAACGCCGAACGTCCGTGTCCATTCGATTTGTCGGAATCCGGCCCTGGCCGCCGCGACATCAGCAGCTCTTTCAACGCGCCGCTCTCAACCGCAGTTACTTTCTGCGCCGGCACGCCTTCGTCGTCCACTCGGTATCCGCCTATTAAAGCGTGTCCCTGAAAATCTTTCGCGCTCGGATCGTCCACGACTGTCACACTCGTCGGCAGCACGCGAGCTCCGATGCGGCTCACCCAATCGCTCTTTCCTCCAACGTTACTCAAGAATTGTTCCATCACCGGCTGAAACGCCACTGGCGGCCGCGCGCCGTTCAATGCCGGCCCCAACACCTGCGCCACGAGCGGTGCAGCCGCACGCGATTCGAACAGCACTGGTCCCGTATAATCTTGCGCGGGCGGTGATGCGCGAAGCGCCATCAACTCGCTGCCCGTCACGTTCAGTCCTTTTTTCACGGTGTCCACGCTTGCCAGGTCTACAGGCTTTGGCGCGTACGACGCGTAAAAATGGTTCAGCTGCATACCGTCCTTTGCCAGCGAGCTCAATCCCGCTTCCACCGCGGCAAAGCTACGGTTTGTGCGAATCTCCGTGCCTTCGCTGGTCAACAAATATTCCGTCGCGTAAACGAGGTAGTACGTTACGCGCGATTCTTGGATTTCCGGAAACGCTCGCAGCGCCGCGGAACTTTCCCGCACCTCTTGCTCCCAGTTCCGCCCGCTCCAGTCCGGCGCCACCAGCGGCTCAATATTTTTCACCGGAGTTGCTTTCGAGAAATCATCAATGTCCGTCTGCCGCGCCAGGCTGTTCAGATAAGCTCGCTTCCGGGAGTACGTCTCCACGGCTTCCTTGAACGCCTGGTCCGTTGCAATCCACAAATCCTGCCGCAGCGAATCGTAGTCGCGATCGATGCCCACCGATCCTGTCGATCCGATGAATCCTCTGAACCCTTCATCGCTTACGAAATTCGAGCTGTCTTGTTTAAAGCTTCCTACGCGCGCCTGAACATTCATAAAGCGGTTTCGCGTGTGGGTGCTCGACATCAACGCGCCGAATTGCCCCACAACCTCTCGCACTTCCAGGTCCAGCAGCCGGTACTCTAGGTAGTACGGCCGCACGGGTTCGTTAGTGCCCGGAAATTTTAGTTCCAGCCGATCCTTGGCGCGGGCCATTTCGTCGCGCATTGCCTGCAGCGTGTGATCGTTATCCGATTTTTCCTGGGCCAGCGTCGCGGGAACAATTCCGCCGGCGCTAGCCAGCAACAAGGTCACAATGCCAAGAGAGGTCTTCACTGTGCACGTCCCGTTTTTGCTTGCGCTGACTTTACGTCATGCGCTGGAGGCGGCAAGATGGGTGGCGCATCCGTATCCGCCTGTTTCTTTTGTACTTCCAACTCCGTCGTCAAAATCGCGGGCGCCGCCGCCGATACCGGGACCGAGCCCGATTCCGCTCCGCAATAGCCGTTGAACACTTCCGGCGTGTCGCCCGTCGCCACAATCTTTGTCAACGCCGCCAGTGGCGTTCCCACAATGTCCACTCCTCGCACCAATTCGTCCGGCCTTCCATCCGCGAACACTTTGTAAACTACCAGCGGCTGCACCTGAAATGCCTGTGGCTGCCCGCGTCCGGTGAACGTGAATCCTCCGGCGATGTCGTCAATCAGCAAGCCATAGGGCTTATTCTGCGTCTTGATGAGTTCGATCAATTTCGCGCGCAGCTGCGCGTTCGTTACCGTCTTATTGCTCTTGACGATCAAATTACCCTGTCGCGAAACCGGTGTTGCGCCCAGTTGCCGCCGCCCGTGCCCGTTCGAATGGGGAAAATCCGCCAGCGGCGAGCGCGACATCTCAAAATTCTTCAGCACTCCATGATCCACCAGCACCACCTCGTGCGACGATACGCCTTCATCATCGAACCGGTAATACCCCAGCAAGTCTTCCTGTCCCAGCTTCCGCAGCGTTGGATCATCCACAATGCTCAGAAAATCCGGCAGGATCGGCTCGCCCACTTTCTTCGCGAACGTCTGTCCCTCCGAAATGTCTTTTTGTCGATGTCCTTCAGCGCGGTGCCCGAACACTTCGTGGAAGAAAACCGCCGCCGCTCGGCCTGTCAACAGCGCAGGTCCCACGCTTGGTTCATTCAGTGGCGCCTTTACGAGCCCTTCCATTTCCTTGCGCAAAGTTGCGCTTGCGGCAGCCACGTCTTTGTCACTCGGAGCGTCCTTCGAATCGACCCAGTCAAAATTGTAGTAGCGCTCGATGTTCATCCCATCCGTAGCTTTTCCCTGGATGAATAGTTCCAGCCGATACCGAGTCTGCCCGTGCTGCAGTTGTGTTCCTTCTGTGTTCACCAGGTACGCATTCTGCGCCAGCGCAGAGAAGGTCACGATCGAATTCAGAATGTCCGGCGATTCGCGGAACGCCTTTGTGTACGCGCGGACTTTTTCTTCCCATGGTTTCCGGTCCAGCGTGAACGATGCCTCCGGCTCAATCGACTTGTGCGGCTGCTCGTGCGAAAAATCCGGCGCACGCCCTTCCAAAGTGTCGGCTTTTACTTCCTTGCTGGAGCGAATCTTAATCAGCGATTCGGCGGCGGCGCGATATTGATCGTCCGTCTCCAGCCAAATTGCGCGTCTCACGATTTCCTCATCGTTGTCTACGGGAATCGCCGTTCCCGGCCCGCCGCTTGGCATTTGCCGCTCGCCTACTTTGTGCGTGTTATCCAGCGTGTAGGTGCCCGTTCGAACCGACACCTGCAACCAGCGGTTCCGCGCTTCGCTGCTCGATAGCAACGCACCATTCGAACCGGATACCTCCGCTCTCTGCGTGTTCGTGATGGTGTAGCCGATGAAGTACGCCGGCGGTTCCTGTCCCCCCAGCACTTTGAACGAACGATCCAGCTCTGTCTGCATCGCCGCAATCAATGGCGACGGTTTTCCAACGGCCGGTGTGTCCGGCGGTCCGGCCACTGTCGCAGCTGGATGAAAAGCTGCCGCAAGTGCCATAACGATTGCCGGCAACAGCAACGCGGCGAAAAAACGATTCAATTTATGCAAAGCAGTCCTCACGATTTTTAATCGGATGCACCAGGCTAAAAAGCCAGTGTACGTCACTCTTCGGCAGGCATTCAACGCGGGCCTTCCCGGCCAACACTACTTCGACGGCGCTCCGCGCCATTTCGTTGCACGCCCCAATGGCTCAGGCTTCAGTCCGTGCGCGGTGTCGCCCGCGCCCGCCCGCTTGTAGGGGCGCAGTGTTGCTGTTCCTCGCTGAAACACAATGCCCTGTTGAATCCCATTCCGTGCCCCATTCGGTTACACTCCTTTCGGTTCGACGCGTCAAATGCAGCAACCTCTCCTCAGGCCAGGAGGAAATTTGAGCGATCATGTGCGCATTACCCGGGCAGTTTGCCTTCCGCTGCTTCACCTCGCCCTGCTAATGCCTCTCTCCTCGACAGCACAAGAAAATCCGCCGCCAACTTCCGCCGCCGCACAAATTTCCCAGGACTGGCCTCGCTACGGCGGCAACGCCGAAAACAATCACTACTCGCCTCTCGCACAAATAAATCGCAGCAATGTCGCCAAACTTCAGGTTGCCTGGAACTTCGACACTGGCGAAGAAGGCGGTCTGCAAACCAATCCCTTGATTGTCGGCGGAGTTCTTTATGGCATCACTCCCACGCAAAAGATTTTTGCCCTCGATGCCGCCTCCGGAAAACTGCGATGGAAATTTGACTCCGGCATTGCAGGCACACAGCCCGATCGGGGCCTCGCGTATTGGAGTTCCGGCGCTAGTTCCCGGATTCTCGTCGGCGTAATGAATTACCTTTATGCGCTCGACGCGGCCACCGGCAAACCCATTCCTGACTTTGGCGATGCGGGTCGTATCGATCTTCGCGAAAACCTCGACCGCGAACCTGCCAGCGCCAACTCGATCTATCTCACCAGTGCAGGGCTCGTCTTTGAAGATTCGATCATCGTCGGGGGGCGCAATCCGGAGACGCTTCCCGCCCCGCCGGGCAACATTCGCGCTTTCGACGTGCGCACCGGAAAACTTCGCTGGACCTTTCATACCATCCCGCTGCCCGGCGAATTTGGTTACGACACCTGGCCTACGGACGCGTGGAAAACTAGCGGCGCCGCCAACAACTGGACCGGGATGTCGCTCGACGCCGCCCGTGGCATCGTCTACGTCCCCACGGGTTCGCCCGCATTCGATTTTTATGGCGCGGACCGCGTTGGCGACAACCTGTTTGCCGATTGCCTTATCGCCATCGATGCGCGCACCGGCAAGCGCCTCTGGCATTTTCAAGGAGTTCACCACGACATTTGGGACCGCGATTTTCCTTCGCCGCCGGTGTTGCTCACCGTCCAACGCAGCGGCCATCCTGTTGACGCGGTTGCACAGCCCTCGAAGCAGGGATTCATCTACCTGTTCAACCGCCTCACGGGTGAGCCTCTTTTCCCGATCGAAAATCATCCATATCCTGCGAGCAACGTGCCCGGCGAAGTGACCGCCAGAGAACAGCCGCTACCCGCCGCACCCGTTCCGTTTGCGCGCCAGCGCCTCACAGAAGACCTGCTCACTCACCGCACGCCCGAGGCTCATCGCTGGGCTCTCGACAATTTCAAAAAATTTCACAGCGATGGTCAGTTCATTCCGCTCTCCGTCGGCACGGAAACCGTTGTCTTCCCGGGATTCGATGGAGGCGCGGAGTGGGGCGGCTCGGCGGTTGACCCCAGCACCTCGATCATTTACGTCAATTCGAATGACATTGCCTGGACCGGCGCTCTCGCGGCCAGCGGAAACGAAACGGGCTCTCGCGCCCTCTACGTCAGCCAGTGCAGCGTTTGCCACGGCGACAAGCTTGCCGGATCGCCGCCGGCGTTTCCCTCGCTGATTGGCATCGGCGCGCGACTCAATTTCGCGCAAATTGTTTCCACCATTCGCAACGGCAAGGGCCGCATGCCCGGATTTCCCAATTTAACTTCGCAACAAACCAACGCCATCGCCGATTTTCTCGCGAATGGTCAGAGGATTGACCGCTCCGCGGTCATCCCTCAAAAAGAGGTTTCAGGCCCAGGTCCGCCGCCACCCGCAATGAAATACCACCTCACCGGCTACAATCGCTTTCTCGATCCGGACGGTTATCCCGCCGTTCTTCCTCCCTGGGGAACGTTGAACGCCATCAATCTCAACACTGGCGAATACCTCTGGAAAATTCCATTCGGCGAGTATCCGGAACTAGCCGCGGCGGGAATGCGCAACACCGGTACGGAAAACTACGGCGGGCCAATCGTCACTGCGGGTGGTCTTCTCTTTATTGGCGCAACCAACTACGACAAAAAATTCCGCGCCTACGATATTTCAAATGGGACTTTGCTCTGGGAGACGGCTTTGCCTTTTGCGGGAAATGCCACGCCAGCCACTTACGCCGTGAATGGCCGTCAATATGTTGTGATTGCCGCTGGCGGCGGAAAAGACCTCAAGTCTCCGTCCGGCGGCGTCTACGTGGCCTTCGCCCTTCCGCAGAACGCCTATCCGTGAGTCGGTACCTAGCTAGCGAAATTAACCCGAGTCCTAAATTCGTAAATTGTCATTTTGAGCTTCGGCGCTTTCGCGCCGAAGCCGAAGGATCTCAATCGCCAGTTTTTGCTTAAAACGGCTAGACTCTCTCAGCCGCAAGATTGGCTGTTGGGCTTACATGTAGTGTTGGGCGGGGCGCTGCTGTTCCCATGCGTCGCCACGACCGGAATCAGGATCGCCGGAATCACGGCAAGAATTCCCAGCGTGATCGCCGTGCCTTTGCCAATGTGATGGCCGACATTTTGAACGCCGACCTTTCCGCCCACATCCGTTGTCGTCCCGGCGTCCACCAGCACATCGAGCGTCGCTTGCGTCGGTGCCAGCGGTCCCGTGCTGTCATTCGAGCGCACGCTCGTCATCTGTCCGGCTTTCACGATCACACACACGCCTGCAAGGTTGCAAACTTTGACGATTCCTTCGAATACGATCACGTTCATCGTTCCGGTTGAATTATCGAATCCTGTGAAAAAGTCCGTGCCCACGACCCCGGCTACTCCCGCGGGCGTGCGCACTTCGAATTTTCCGTCGGGCTTGGTGATTTTTTGCGCTTGTGAGCGAATTTTTCCGTAGGTCAGTTCCAATTCGGTTTGCTGCGCTCCGCCGTCGTGCTTTAGCACCTTGATGGATGAATCCGATCCGACGTTCAACACCGATCCGTCATCCAGCGCGACTCGCGCTCGTGCGCTGGCCTGCGTGTTCACCACATCCAGCCAATCCACGACAGTTTTTGCGGATGCAGAGAGCGTTTTTGCTCCGCGCGCGATACTTACTGCCGGAATCACCCGGGAAACTTCGCCGGCTCTTTGACCGGGCGTATCCGGTGCGGCAAGAATTTCGCTCGGAATGCATAGCAGTGCGGACAAGCTAAACGCCAAAACGCAGGCGTGCGGGGACTTCATCTTCTTCATCGAGGACTCTCCTCTAGTTGATTGCCGTTACTACCTTTGTTACTGGAGCACCGCCGTGGTGTCAATTTGAATTCCCCCGAAGTTTCCCACCTGCTACCTCAATTTCGGCGTACGCGCTATCCCCGCCCGAGTTGTCTCCAGGTTAATTCGGCAGGTAGCGCAAAATCGCCGCCGTCCGGTCATCTTGTTGCGGCCGGTCGCAGGAATAACGGATCACTGCCTCCGTCATTTGGTGAAGGATTTCCTCCGGTGTTTTTTTCCGCAGGGACGCGCATACTTCTTGCACTTTCTCCATGCCAAAGAAGTCGCCCGTGGAGTTCTGCGATTCGCTGAATCCATCGCTCAGAAAAATTTAGGGAGTCGTCGCGTTCGAGCTGCACCGTTTGGCTTTCGTAGTCTGTTTCCGGAAACATTCCTGGGGGAATGCCGCGAAGTTCCAGCTCCCGGCAGCCGCGCACTCGAAAGAATCAGCGGGCCCGCCATTCCCGCGCTGGCGATTCGCAATATTCCGCGCGGGTCGAAAACACCCATACTGCACCGCTGCGTAACGTGGCGACACGCCGCGCAACATCACTCTGCGGTTGACTGTGCTCAAGACCGTTGCTGGCGGCGTGCCCGTTTTATGAACGCCGCGCAAAGTTCCCACAGCCAGCGCAGCATACAAGGCCGCCAGAAGTCCCTTTCCCGTGACGTCGCCAAGGTAGATTCCGATCACGCCATCCGTCAGCGTGAAGAAATCCAGGAAGTCGCCGCCCACTTCATGAAAAGGTTGGAATTGCTAGCAAACCGTCACATCAGCGGTTCGCAGCGCGCACTGCGATAGCATTCCCATCTGAATCGCGCCTGCTTCCGCCAGCTCGTGCTCGCGCTGCGATTCCAAATCGTTCAATAACGAAGCGTTAGCAATCGTCACCATGAATTGTGCGAAGGGGAATTCAGCCACCGGAGAGGGTCCGGTTCTGGCGCCCAGTCTAACAAAACCATTCGCCCGCCGGTGAAAACAATGCCTGTTGTTTCCTGATGCACTCTGGACGCCAGGCGGTTGCGGGCCGCGGCGTGACGAGTCAGAATCTCCTCATGCGAGCTTTCGCTTTGATCCTGGTCGCCGCTGCCATCATGGGAGGCATCTATTTCTATTACATCAAGAAGATGCCCACCACCGATCCTGGCACCGCTCCCACTCAGGCCATCAGCCTTACCGGCGTTCGCATGGACATCACGCAAATCGCGCAGGCCGAACGCACCTACGTGGCTACCAATGGCCACTGCGTCAACCTGGACGAACTTTCTTCGTCCGGGCTCGTGAATCTCGCCAGAACCGAGCGCGACGGTTACACCTACGAGATCCGCTGTGGCAGCGGGACCGCATTCATCGTCACCGCGCGGCACGCTCCTCCCCCACCGGACTCCCCAATCCGCTACCCGGCCCTCAGCATCAACCAGGACATGCAGGTCAGCGAAACCCAGTAAGAGGTCCGGATAGGCCAGAATCTCAGTAAACTTTTCGGAACTTTTTCCTCTCCCGCTACGTTCCTTTCCATAGAGCGGCGCCACGGCGCTGCGAGACATTCCCCGGGAACGACATTCAGTTCAGAGATCGTTGATTAGCACGTTAAAGGAGATGGATATGGGTGACGTCGGTGTTGGAATTGTTGGTTTAGCGGCAGTCGTTCTTTCCTTGGGCATTCCGATGGCCGCCATGTACACGTATTATCGCGTGAAGAAGCTGCGTGCCGATGAACGCATGGCGGCCATCGCGCGCGGCATCACGGTTCCGTTCGAGACGGAAGTTACGCCCACGGCGCGTTCTCGCAAGAATGGAATACTGCTCGTGAGCGGCGCGATCGGCTTCATGGCTACTTTCGGAGCCATCGCCGGCATCGAACACGAGCCAGACACCTGGTCCGCGGCGGCGTTTGGCTTGATTCCACTCGCCATCGGCATCGGGTACTTCGTCGATTTCACACTCACCCGCCGCGAAGCCCACTCCTGATATTTTTGTAAACGCGGGCTTTACTCCCGCGGCGTTCTCCAGCCCAACTCCGGCGAATTCATCTCGCCGGGGTTCCGTTTTCAGCCGAGCCGGACAATCGCAATCCATGTGTTAAACTCCTGTTCGATGCATCCCGCCATTCCTCTGCTTCTCGAATTGCAGAAAACAGACAAGGAAATCGCATCACTCCGCGCGAATCTGGATACTGCTCCAAAGCGCATTCGCGAAGCCGACGCTAAATTAAGCGGAGCGCGTGCGGCTGTTGCGTCAGCGAAAGACGCGCTCGCGCAAATCGTTGCGGTTCGCAGGAAAACAGAATTCGAAGTTGCAGAATGGCGCGAACGCGCAAAGAAATTCCGCGGGCAAACCGCGGCCGTAAAAACCAATGAAGCCTACAAAGCGCTGCTGCACGAAATTGCCAACGCTGAAATGGAAATTTCGAAAGCGGAAGACACTCAGCTCGATCAAATGATGGCCGCTGAAGAAGCGGAAAAAAATGTGAAGAGCGCCGAGGTCGCGCTGCGCGAGTCCGAGCAAACCATCGCCGCGGAACGAAAGGAAATTGAAAATCACGCACGCGAAGTAAATCGCAAAATGCTCACGGATATTTCCGCGCGCGAAAGAATCGCCGCGCAAGTTCCGGAAGAAATCCTTGACGTGTACTCGCGCGCCGCGAAACGTCACCACGGCGTGGCACTCGCCCAAGCCGTCAGCGAACAGTGCCGCGGCTGCGGGATGCGCCTGCTTCCGCATACCTACCAGGAAATTCGCCGCCCAGAAAGCCAGGAAATTCACACCTGTGAAACGTGCGGGTGCATCCTCTACGCGACGGAACCGGCCACGCCTCCCGTGTCCAGTGCAGATCCGTCGGTAGCGTCGGCTTAGTGATGGGAGCTTCGTGATGGCGCCGCGAACTCCACCGAATCGCGGTTCGCGCCTTTTCGGCGACCCTGCTCCGGAAGCAAAACCCGTTGCGTGGCGCGCGAACATTGATGGCGGCTCGCGCGGAAATCCCGGTCCAGCATCCTACGGCGTGGTGATTCGCGATCCGCGCGGCGAAATTGTTGCGCGGCTGAAAAAATATATCGGGCGAACCACGAACAACGTCGCGGAATACTATGGGCTGATCGCGGCGCTCGATTACGCGCAATCACATTCCATCGGCGCGCTGCGCGTCGAAAGCGATTCCGAACTGCTTGTCAAACAGATGCGCGGGCAATACAAAGTAAAGAGCGCGGATTTGAAGCCGCTGTACGAGCGCGCAAAAAAAATGTCGCAAACATTCGCCTCGTTCCGCATCGATCACGTTTATCGCGAGCAGAACCGCGAAGCTGATTTGCTGGCGAATGAAGCGATGGACGAAGTTTCCGGCAAGCCGCCCGCTGTCGAGAATCGAAATTCGAAAATGGAACATGGAAATTCGAAGATCGAAAACCGAAATCCGGCTCCCGCGATCAAAGTACGCGCGCGTTTTCGCAGCGGCGTTCTCTATCCGCTCGAGGATGTCGATCTTCCCGACGGCGCTGAAGTGGAAATACTGGTTCGACCTGCAAGACAAAATTAGTTCTGTGAGCCCTGCTCAGGCAGTTTCATGGTCCGGTTGAGCCCATTTTACAAGGCCGCAGTTCACGAATTTTTTGCTCCAGGGATTGCTCCTGAGGATGTCCACCGAATGAAAGCGCTTATGGCAACGAGGACGTGGCCATGCCCACAGGCTGAATCGGGACCATAGCCAGACTGCAGCGTATAGAAAAAACAAATCGGCATGATTTTGTTTTGTTCAACTTCCCAAAATCTTGGTGCTAGGTGCGAAGTCACAATCCCTATCATCAGCATAAAGGGACATAGAGAACAAAAAGCAGCCAGAACAATCTATTTTGCCGGTGGTATCCGCTCCACACTTGAGGAACGGGTCTCAATGCAGCGACTCCTGGGCGGCTGCTCGTTGCAAGGCTGCTATGTCGATCTTTTTCATTTGCAGCATCGCTTGCATGACACGCTGCGCTTTCTTCTGGTCCTTGTCGGCCAGCAATTCGCCCAGGATCGTGGGAGTGACCTGCCAGGACAAGCCATATTTGTCTTTCAGCCAGCCGCATTGCGACTCCTGGCCGCCGCCTGCAGTTAGTTTGTTCCAGTAGTGGTCCACTTCTTCCTGCGTCTGGCAATTGATGACGAACGAAATCGCCTCGGTGAATTTGAAAAGCGGACCACCGTTCAACGCGATGAAGTCCTGCCCTTCGATTTGGAAGTTCACGACCATGACGGATCCGGCGGGACCGGGTCCGGCTTCTCCGTAGCGCGCGATTTTCAGGACTTTCGAGTCTTTGAAAATCGCAACGTAAAAATTGGCTGCTTCTTCGGCATTGCTGTCGAACCACAGAAACGGACTGATTTTTTGCATGAGGATCCTTATTGTTTTTATTTCAGGGCGTACGAGCGATAGAGAGTATCGCGCTGGGCGGGGATGAAGCCGGCGTCGGAGATGACGCGGCGAAGTTCGCCTTCGTTGGTGCGGTTGCGAACGCCGGCGGCATACACAACATTTTCTTCGATCAAAATACTGCCGACGTCGTCCGCACCGAATTGCAGACCGACCTGGCAGACTTTTATTCCGGGAGTGAGCCAGCTGGACTGAATGTGATCGATGTTGTCGAGATAGAGGCGGCTGACGGCGAGCGTTTTCAAATAATCGACAGCGGTAGTTTCCTGAACTTTTTTTCCGAGTGGCGTGTTGTCGGACGCGAAAATCCACGGAATGAAAGCGGTGAAGCCGCCGGTGTCGTCCTGAATGCGGCGAATGCGCTCGAAGTGATTGATGCGGTGGCGCAGCTCTTCGCCGCAGCCGAACATCATGGTGGCAGTGGTACGCAGGCCGAGCTTGTGCGCGGTGCGATGCATATTTTCCCAATCATCGCTGGTGCATTTGAGGCGCGCGATCTTGGAGCGGACTTCATCATCAAGAATTTCTGCGCCGCCGCCGGGGATAGATTGCAGGCCGGCGTCCATCAGTCGGCGAATGGTGTCTTCGACGCTCAGTTCGCTGACTTCAGCGATGCAAAGAATTTCCGGCGCGGAAAAACAGTGCAAATGAACAGTGGGATAGCGCTTCTTGATGGAGCGGAGAAGATTTTCGTAGTAATCGATTTGCAGATCGGGATGCAGGCCGCCCTGGAGCAGAACGCCGTTGCCGCCGAGCTCGAGCATCTCCTCGATCTTCTTGAAAATTTCCTCGAAGCTGAGGATGTAGCCGTCTTTTGCGCCGATGGGGCGGTAGAAAGCGCAGAAAGAGCAATACTCGGTGCAGAAATTTGTGTAATTGATGTTGCGGTCGACTTGGTAGGTGGCGATGCGCGGGTGGTTCTTTTTCAGGCGGACCTGGTGAGCGGCCATGCCGATGCCGATGAGGTCATCGGATTCGAGCATGTCGAGGGCTTGTTGTTTGCTCAGTGCCACGTTGGTTCTAAAAGCTCCTTGATTGCGGCGGGTCGTGCGGTTCGCCGAACAGATAGTCTACCTGATCCGGCTGCCAGACTGGCAAATCGTCCCAATCGAAAGATATGAATCGGGTGAAATGGTGTGTAGAAAAACGGGCCCACATTTGGCGGATGAGGGGGGTGACGTACCTCCTAGGATGTCTGGATAAACTGCGTAAAAACGTAAAAACTATGTTACCGGCTGTGTCAAAGAGTGCGGAAGTGATTGAGGAGAATGGAATTGAGATTTTGTCCGGACCGAAGAGTGCGCAAGCGTATCAAAATAGACGGGATAGGCAAGTATAGGCGGGCGATCTGAAGACCGGCCACTACCAGTGCAAGAGGGCACGATCCTGATAGGATCGGCACACGTGTATCGTGCCCCGACAGACAAACATTCGACTTACGGCAATAATCTGTGGACTGGGGCAGGGTGAGGAGAGATGCCGGAGCTGCCGGATATTAGGGTCTATATAGAGGCGCTCGAAAAGAGGATTTTGGGGCAGCGGTTGGAGCATGTGCGGATTGTGAGTCCGTTTTTGCTGCGGACTGCGGAACCGCCGGCGGCAAGCGCGGAGGGCAAGAAAGTTGTTGCGTTGAGGCGGCTGGGGAAACGGATTTGTATTGGAGTTGAGGGCGAGATTTGGCTGGTGTTGCATTTGATGATTGCGGGGAGGCTGCATTGGTTTGAGAGGGCGAGCGGCAAGTCTGTAAAGCTTTCTGGACGTCAGAATTTGGCGGCGTTTGAGTTTTCGAATGGGACGCTGGTTTGGACGGAAGCGGGGACGCAGAAGCGGGCATCGCTGCATTTGGCGGGGGGAGAAGAGGGACTGCGGGAACTGGATCCGGGCGGAGTGGAAGTGCTCGAGTGCGGTCTTGATGAATTTGCGGCGGTGCTGCGATCGGAGAATCACACGTTGAAGCGGGCGCTGACTGATCCGCGATGGTTCAGCGGGATTGGTAACGCGTATTCGGATGAGATTTTGTGGACGGCGAAACTATCTCCTACGACGCAGACGCAAAAGATGAGCGATGAACAAGTGGCGCGATTGTTTGAGGCGACTCGCGCTACGTTGATGGGGTGGGTGGAACGGCTACGAACGGAGACGGGCGAGAAATTTCCGGAGAAGGTGACGGCGTTTCGTCCGGAGATGGCGGTACATGGGAAGTATAAGCAGCCTTGCCCGCGATGCGGGAGCAAGATTCAGCGAATTAAATATGCATCGAACGAGACGAATTATTGTGCGACGTGCCAGACGGGCGGGAAATTGTTGGCGGACAGGGCGTTTTCGCGGTTGTTGCGGGAAGATTGGCCGCGGACGTTGGAAGAATTGGAGACGCAGATGAGGGAGAAGGGCGGTCTGCCACTGAGGCACAGAGTCACAGAGAGGTAAGACGGCGAAAAACGAAAAACGAGGGAGACGCCCTTCGAGAAGTCGGTCGCTACGAGAAACAGAAACAGCGAAGATGGCTACCTGAAAGTAGCCGCAACAATTGCAGGAAAACTCAAGGACTAGGCGGAGGCGGGGTGCGAGGCGGATTCAAGTGAGATGGAGCGAGCGGGAGAGGATTTGGTGGCGGCGATCGAGATAGGAGCGAGTTGAGGGACGAGGCCCAGGCGGGCGGCGCGGGCGAAATATTCGGCGAGTCCCTTGAGATTTTCTTTATCGAGTGAGTAGTCGATGTTGGTGCGGAGATAAAGAGAGAGTTCTTTTTCGGGGAGCTGGAGTTCGCGCGAGGCTTCTGCGCAGATTTCAGGAAGATGGGCGAGCCCGAAAGCGAGAGAGGCGGAGAAATCCGCGGCGAGTTCAGGCGTGGCGATTTCTGGGCGCGCGGCCCAGACGGCGAGGACGGCGGGACGTTCTGTGAGCTGCCACCATTCGTGAACAACATCGTAAAGATGCAGCTTGGGAATTTGTGGAAGGCCGAGTTGCGTGCCGGTGCAGACCAATTCGCCGTCGCGGCCGGGCGTGACATGTTCTTCGGCGGCAATCGCCAGACGGAGCGCGGGATCGCCGATGAGTAAAGCGGCGTCGGAGTTCAGAAGCATGGCGGCGAGGTCGGGAGCGGCTTCGTAAAATTCTGGGGAGATGAGCCAGCGCATGTCACATAGAATTTTTGTGAGGGCTTGCGTGGTTCGCGAACTGCTGTCGAGCGCGATGCTGCGTGCTTCGCGAATCGGCGATTTAGAAACAATCAGCAGGCTGCGTACGCGTTCTTTCGAAGCGATAGCGAGGTCCGGAAGAATGACGAGGTTTGGGATTCGCAGATACTCGATGGCCGGTATGATGGCGACGTCGGCGGCGCCGGTGCGCAATTCTTCAGCACATTGCGATGGAACGGTAAAGGAAAGGTCATACTTGCCCTGCAAAGGCCCGTGCGTGAAGCCGCGGACGAGTGGTGCAGTGTTGAGGTACTGCACGACGGAGATGCGGAGTTTGCTCACGAAAGGCTCGCGTGGAAAAGTGATTATAGCAGAGGCGAATTTTGTCCGCATCGCTGCGTTATGGTGTAAAAGGTTTGTTCCTTTTGGAGGATTCGAAGATGACGAAACGGACGCGCTGCGCGGTTGTGTTGCTGGCAAGTGCGCTGGGGCTGTTCGCGCAAGGCGCCGCAGCGCAGGGTGGAGGCATTGCGGACAAGACTAAGGACGCGCAGAAGCTCGCCGGCTATTTCAATTTGTATTGGGACTCCAGGGCCGGGAAATTGTGGCTCGAAATCGATAAATGGAATACGGAGCTTTTGTACCAGAGCTCGCTGCCGGCTGGAGTGGGTTCGAATGACATCGGGCTGGACCGCGGACAGCTTGGGTCGACGCGGATTGTGCGGTTTGAACGCAGCGGTCCGAAGGTGCTGCTGATTCAGGAAAATCTAAATTTTCGCGCGGTGAGCAATGATGCGGATGAAAAGCACGCGGTACATGATTCGTTCGCGGAGTCGGTACTTTGGGGATTCACGGCGGCTGCCGAGGAAAACGGGCACGTGCTGGTGGACGCGACGGATTTTTATTTGCGCGACGCACATGGTGTGACGGCGGCGCTGAAGCGCACGAAGCAGGGAGCGTACAAGCTGGACGGTTCGCGAAGTGCGATTTACCTGTCGAATACGAAGAATTTTCCGTTGAACACGGAAGTGGAAGCGACGTTGACGTTCGCCGGTGACGAACCTGGAAAATGGGTGAAGGATGTAACACCGGATCCGACATCGATTACCGTGCGCGAGCACCACTCGTTTGTGCAATTGCCGCCGCCGGGATACAAGGCGCGCGCGTACGATCCGCGATCGAGCTTTAATGCGATTTCGTATATGGATTACGCGACGCCGGTAAGCGAACCGATCGTGAAGCGGCTCACCGCACGACACCGGCTGGAGAAAAAAGATCCGGCAGCGGCGGCCAGCGAGCCGATCGAACCGATTGTGTATTACCTGGATCGCGGCGCGCCGGAACCGATTCGATCGGCGCTGCTGGACGGCGCACGGTGGTGGAATCAGGCGTTCGAAGCAGCGGGATACAAAAATGCATTTCGCGTGGAAATGCTGCCCGAAGGTGCGGACATGATGGACCTGCGCTACAACGTGATCCAGTGGGTGCATCGCGCGACGCGCGGCTGGTCGTATGGTGCGAGCGTGGTCGATCCGCGAACGGGAGAAATCATCAAAGGGCATGTGACGCTGGGGTCGTTGCGCGTGCGGCAGGATTATTTGATCGCGGAAGGGCTGCTCGCGCCGTACGAAAAAGGCAAGCCGGTTTCGCCGAAGATGCAGGAGATGGCGCTGGCGCGGTTGCGGCAACTGGCGGCACACGAAGTGGGCCATACGCTCGGGTTGATGCACAACTATTCGGCGAGCACGGTGAACAGGTCGTCAGTGATGGATTATCCGCCACCGGTGGCGAAGCTGGCCGCGGACGGGTCGATTGATTTGTCGGAGGCGTACGCGACGGGAATCGGTGAGTGGGACAAGGTGTCGATTGCGTTCGGCTACCAGGATTTCTCCGCGGGAACGGACGAACGCGTAGCATTGAACAAAATTTTGTTGGACGCGTATGGACGAGGGTTGCGCTATTTAACAGATCAGGATGCGAGGCCGGCGGGAAGTTCGAGCAGCGTGGCGCATTTGTGGGATTCGGGTTCGAACGCGGTGGATGAGTTGAACCGGTTGATGCAGGTGCGCGCAGCAGCGCTCAAAAGATTTGGCGAAAATAATATTCGCGAGGGCGCGCCGCTGGCAACGATTGAGGACTCGCTGGTGCCGGTCTACATGCTGCACCGGTATCAGGTGGAAGCGGCTGCGAAATTCGTCGGCGGAATGGACTATACGTTTGCGGTGCGCGGCGATGGTGAGACGCCGACAAAAATTGTTTCGCCAAGCGAACAGAGGCGGGCGCTTGCGGCAGTGCTCGCTACGCTCAAGCCTTCGGTGCTTGCGCTGCCCGAATCGCTACTAAGCGTGATTCCGCCGCGGCCACCGGAATACCAGCGCGGGCGCGAACATTTCAAGATTCACACCGGCCCGACGTTTGACGCGCTGGCACCAGCTGAAGGGGCGGCCCAGCACACACTGCAATTTTTGTTCAACACCGAGCGCGCGGCGCGACTTGTAGAGTTTCACTCTCGAGACGCGGCGAATCCGGGATTGCAGGAAGTATTGGACGCGGTCGTGGCGGATACTTGGAAGGGGCTGCATCCGGCAGGATACGCGGGCGAGGTGGCACGCACGGTGGATAACGTTGTGTTGTATGACTTGTTGGGCCTGGCTGTGAATGACCGCGCGACAACGCAGGTACGAGCGGTGGCTTCGCGGGAAGCGGAACAATTAAAAGGATGGCTCAAGGCAAACAAATCGGCAGGTGACCCTGCGCAGCAGGCGCATTTGGCGTATGCGGCGGCGCAAATTGAGCAGTTTCAGAAAGATCCGACGAAGCTGGAACTTATGGCGCCTGCGGAGCCGCCCGATGGGCCGCCCATTGGCGACGACGAAGACTTTGGCGGGCTCCCAATTCGCTGAAATTTCTTTCCTGACCGCCCTGACCATCCGGCGCTTGCATCGTCTATTAGGCTGGAGGTGAGGTCCATGGTTTCACGTACACTACTTTCGGCGATCGGCATCACGGTGTGGACGGCGGTCCTGGTGACTGCGGCGCCGCGAGCGATTTCGCACCGGCACGATTACAGCTACGGGCACGACAGGGCGCATTCCATCGAAATTTCGGCGCACCATGATGCGCCGGTGGCAAGCTGCTCGGATTTGCATGTTCGGTTTGACCATCACGATGCGGTTGTCCAATCTGAAGAACGCACCATCACGAAAGCGGAAGCGCCGACTCTGCGTGTGAATGCTGAATCGAACGGCGGCTTGCAAGTGGAGGGCTGGGACAATGACGCCTATGCGGTGACATTGTGCAAAGCAGCGGAAGCCGGCAGCGATGCGGAGAGTGTGCTCGGTCAAATCAAGATGACGTTTTCGAACGGCGAGCTGGGCGTGACCGGTCCATCTTCGCATGACCGGTGGACGGCGCATCTGCTGGTCAAGGCCCCGCGCGGGGCGGCAATGGATCTTCACGTAAACAACGGGCCGATGGGATTGTTCCACGTCGACGGCAGCTTGAAAGTGCGCGCGGTGAATGGACCGATTACGGTGCGCGGGTGCACAGGCGATCTGGATCTTTCGGCGGAAAACGGGCCGGTGTCGCTGGAGGAAAATGGCGGCAAACAGCGTGTGCGCACGCAGAACGGTCCAATCACGATTGATTTGGACGGGAAGAATTGGAGCGGCGCGGGACTTGAGGCGCATGCAACGAACGGTCCGGTGACGTTGCGTGTACCGGAGGGATATCAGTCAGGGGTGGTGTTGGAGTCGGATGGCAACGGACCGTTCAGCTGCAGAGCAAGCGTGTGCAACGAAGGCCGCAAAACTTGGGATGAAGAACACAAGCGCGTGGAATTCGGCACGGGGCCGACGGTCATCCGCGTTTCGACGGTGAATGGACCGGTGTCGGTTCGCTGAGCCCGGTTAGTTTGCCGGGACTCTCTCCCAGGGCTGGAGAATTTTAACCGAGGCCATTCCTGCGGCGGTCGCAGCTTGGATACCCATTTCCGTATCTTCAAAAACGAGGCATGATTCAGGCGCGACGCAGAGCCGAGTTGCTGCAAGCAGAAACGCTTCAGGATCAGGCTTGCTTTTCTGGTAGTCTCCAGCACAGACCATGGTGTCGAATCGATCGAGAAGTCCTAGCGAACGAAGAGATTCCGTCACCGATTCCTTGCTGCTGCCCGACACGACGGCGAACGGAATGTGACCGTGCTGAGCTTCGATATGTTCCAAAACTTCGGGAACGGGCTTGAGCTGCGGGAGCAAGTCGTAATAGAGGCTCTCCTTCCGGCGAGCGACAATCTCCACCGGTATACTCAGTGAATGCATTTTATTTAGCGTGGAAACGATTTCCACGATGGGCATGCCACCCCAAGCGTAGAAGAGCTTTTTATCAAACTCGCAATTCCATTCGGCAAGCGCCTTCTTCCAGGCGATATAGTGAAGTGGCATCGAATCGGCAATGGTGCCGTCACAGTCGAATAAATACGCGCCAAACGAGCCATGGGGCAGTGTCAGTTTCATTGTGTTGGTGTTGCCTCTTGATTATTTTAGAGCAAAGCTGCAGATGAGTTTCTCGGAATCCGCCCAAGACGTTTGGAGCTGCATTTGAGAACCCCGGTCGGCCCACTGGGCGGGACTCCGATTGGACGTGCTCACGTGTTGCCGATAACATTCTGGGCATGTTCCTGGAAGAGGGCACAGCTGTTGCGATCACCACCGGCGATGCCGCACGCCTGGCTCGCGAGTTGTATGGTGTGAAGGCCGCGGCAACCAGCCTGCCGGGCGAATACGACTCCAACTTTCACCTGCACGCAAATGATGGCCGTGAGTTTGTGCTGAAATGCATGCATCCGGCCCGCGAGAACGCGTTCATTGACATGCAATGCGCTGCCCTGACACATCTGGCCACGCATGCGCCGCTCCTGCCGCTTCCGCGCGTTCACAGAACCGAAAAAGGCGCCTCGTTCGCGCCGATCGTTGATGCATCAGGACAAACCCGGCTGGTGTGGATGCTGGGTTTTCTTCCGGGAGATACGCTGACAATGGCGAATCCGCATTCGCCAGAATTGCTCGCGGACCTCGGAAGATTTCTGGGGGAGATGGATGCTGGTCTGAGTAGTTTTTCCCATCCCGCGGCGCATCGCGAGTTGAAATGGGATTCGTCGCGTGCAGGCTGGATTCGCGAGCATGTGCACAAGATTGCCGACCAACATCGGCGTGCGCTCGTCGAATATTTTCTGTCGCTCTTTCGAGAGTGGATCGAACCAGCGGAAAGCAAACTGCGAAGAGGTGTCATCTACGGCGATGCGAATGATCATAACGTGCTGGTAAGCGCGGCGTGGCCACAACCGAGACGCGTGGCGGGAGTCATCGACTTCGGCGACATGCACCACGGATGGATCGTCAGCGAAGCGGCGATTGCGACGGCGTACGCGATTCTCAGGAAGAATGATCCGCTTGCGGCAGCGAAAGAAATTGTCCGGGGGTTTCATCACGCATATCCACTGAATGAAGCCGAGATCGCGTCGTTGTTTCCGTTGATTGGGATGCGGCTGGCGGTAAGCGTGGTGAATTCCGCGATTCGCAAGGCTCAGAAACCGGATGATCACTATGTTGTAGTCAGTGAAAAAGACGCGTGGGATGCACTCGAGAGATTGGCGAAGATTCATCCCCGGTTCGCACACTATTCGTTGCGCGATGCTTGCAATCTTCCAGCTTTTCCAACGGGCGAGAAAATCGCGGAGTGGCTAGGAACACAGGGAAAAGAAGGAGCACACGTTGTCGAGGCGGACCTAGGAACGGTACCGATACATGTTTTCGATCTCAGCGTGGGAAGCACGTTGCTCGGTGCCGATCCGGCGAACGCGGAGCTACACACACTTACGCGCATGCTCTTCCAAAAGATGGAAGCCGCGCATGTTTCCATCGGAGTTGGGAGGTATGACGAGCCGAGGTTGCTCTATCTGTCGCCGTTGTTCGGGTCAGATGCGGCCCCCACGGAAGAGCGGCGGACGATTCATCTGGGAATGGATTTGTTTGTTGAACCGGGAACGCCGGTTTGCGCTCCGCTCGATGGCATCGTGCATCTTCTGGCGGAAAATACGGCTGCACTGGACTATGGCCCGCTCGTGATTTTGCGGCATGCGCTTGCTGGTAACAAAGGGCCCGATGACAAAGCTCCTGACGACAGAGGGCCCGACCGCGGCGAGTTTTTTACGTTGTACGGCCACTTGACTCGCGAGACGCTCGAGGCACTGAAGCCGGGGCAGGCCATCGCAAAGGGTGAAATCTTCGCGCGCGTGGGAACGTCACACGAAAACGGCGGTTGGCCGCCACATCTTCATTTTCAAATGATTTTGGACTTGCTCGATCGCGGTGCGGAATTCCCCGGTGTTGCACGAGCTTCGGAGCGCGCCATCTGGACGAGTCTTTCGCCCGATCCCAATTTGTTGTTGGGCATCCCGGCGGGAAAAATTCCGGCACCTGAGAAATCAATTCAACAGACACTTCTACGCAGAAAAGGACTGCTCGGCGCGAACCTGAGTGTGTCGTACCAGAAACCGCTGAAAATCGTGCGCGGCTGGCGACAATATCTCTATGACGATATGGGCCGCGCCTTTCTGGACGTATATAACAATGTGCCGCTGGTTGGACATTCGCACCCGCGTGTCGCTCGCGCCGCGCAGGAACAGTTTGCGCTTTTGAACACCAACACGCGCTATCTTCACGAAAATGTTCTGCGCTATGCAGAGCGGCTGAGGAATCTGCTCCCGCAGCAACTGCAAGTATGCTTCGTCCTGAATTCGGGGAGCGAGGCGAACGAACTCGCGCTGCGGCTGGCGCGCACGCACACACGAAGTGAAGACGTGATTGTGCTGGAGCACGCCTATCACGGACACACAAATACGCTGATCGATATCAGCCCATACAAGTTTGATGGCCCTGGAGGCACCGGCAAGAAGCCGTGGGTGCATGTTGCGCCGCTGGCCGACGACTATCGTGGACTTTATCGCCGAGGCGAGCCGCAACTTGGCGCTAAATACGCGCAGCACATCGGGAAAACTTGCAAAGAGCTAAAGGCGCGCGGGGGCCGGCCGGCGTTCATTGCAGAGACGCTTCCAAGCGTTGGCGGTCAAATCGTTTTTCCGGTGGACTACCTCGCGGAGGCGTACCGGCACGTGCGCGCGGCCGGGGGCGTGTGCATTGCGGATGAAGTGCAGGTTGGCTTCGGGAGGCTCGGCACGCACTTCTGGGGATTCGAAACGCAAAGCGTTGTGCCGGACATCGTGGTGCTCGGCAAGCCGATAGGAAACGCATTTCCGCTGGCAGCCGTGGTCACGACCCGCGAAATCGCAGAGTCGTTCAACAATGGCATGGAATTTTTCAGCACATTTGGAGGCAATCCTGTGTCGTGCGCGGTGGGACTTGCAGTTCTCGATGTGCTGCAGGAAGAGCAGTTGCAGGAAAATGCGCTGCGTGTTGGCAAAGATTGGATCGCAGCTCTGGAAAATCTGCAGAAAACTTATCCCTTGATTGGTGATGTACGTGGTTCTGGGTTGTTCCTGGGCTTGGATCTGGTTCGTTCGCGCGAAACGCGGGAGCCGGCGCCGCATCAAGCGTCCTACCTGGTGAACAGGCTGCGCGAAGAAGGAATTTTGGCTGGGACCGACGGCCCGCATCACAACGTGATCAAGCTGCGTCCGCCGCTCATTTTTTCGCAAATCGACGCGGCGCATTTTTGTTCCACCCTCGAAGCGATTCTGCGCGAAGATCCAGCGCAGCCCTGACATCGAAAGATGCCCATAGCATTCTCTGTTGACGGGTTGCATGCAGGTACGCAAGATACCCGTGCGACCCCTGGCAGCTTCCTCAGCCTTGCCCAGAGTGAAGGACTCCACGCCTCGAGGAGAAATGGGACCATGTTCAGCGACCGCCGCCGCTTGCTGCCGCTTCTGATTTCTCTGATTGCACCAATCACGTTATATGCACAGACCGCTGTCCGCGGCGGTTGCGGAGAAATTCCACGCGAAGACGCGCTACCGTTTCTGTGCGCGCCTCCGACCTCGGAAATCCTCGCGCACGAAGAGCCGGATTCCGTCATCCTGTTGAATGTGCCCGCAGGAACGACGCTACGCGTCGCAGTGGACGAGAAAGTGCGCATCGCGAAGCCGGGACAAGCCGTTTCCGCGAAAGTTACAGAGCCAGTGTACGCATTCGATCAAGCAGTGATTCCCGCAGGCAGTGTGGTCACCGGGCGCGTCACGGACATCGATGCAGTTCCTGCGAAGAAAAAAGTCTTGTCGTACGTAAACGGCAATTTTTCGCCGTCTCACGAGTATGACTTGGAATTCGATTCCGTGATTCTTCCCAGCGGCGAACGGCGAGAAATTACGACGAGCGTTTCACCCGGAATTGTGGAGGCAGTGCACCTGGTTGCAGGAGGCGCGAGCGCGAAGAAACGCAACGCGGCAGTGCAAGCGGCGCAAAATGCGAAACAGGAAGCCGCAACCAGAGTGCATGACACGTTGGATGAGATCAAAGCTCCTGGGAAAATGCACCGTCTGAAGGAAATGCTGCTGGCGCAATCGCCATACCGCAAACAATATCTGGAGCCGGGTACGAGGTTCTATGCATCGTTGACCGAGCCGCTCGATTTTGGAAAGACCACGCGCACGGCTGAACAGCTCGCGCAACTTGGAAAGAGCCTCGCACCGGACAGCATTTTGCATGCGCGATTCGCCGAGCAGGTGAGTTCGGCGACCGCGCAACGGGGAAACGCCATCACGGCGGTTCTGACAGAGCCACTTTTTTCGCAAGATCGCCATCTGTTGCTGCCGGCAAACAGCCGCATTGAGGGCGAAGTGATCAAAGCGAAGCCAGCGCGCAAGCTTCATCATAATGGGGACCTTCGCGTCATTTTCAACCGCATTGAAACGCCGGAAGGAGTCATTCACCCGATGCAGGGCAGCGTCGAGGGCGTGGAAGCGGACCGCCGCGCCGGCTTGCGGCTCGACGACGAGGGCGGGGCGCAGGCCACGGACAGCAAGACGCGTTATCTCTCAACGGGGGTTGCATTGCTGCTCGCAGCGGCAGCTTCTCATCCTGACGCCGAACACGGAACGACCGACGCCGCCGGCGACCCGAGCGTGCGCGCGGGTGCGGGCGTTTCGGGTTCGGGGATTACGGGGACGGTGATTTCGCTTGCGGCCAAATCCCAGCCGGTATCCATGGCGTTCGCGGCATATGGAGCGGGAACATCCGTGTACAACAACTTTTTGTCGCGCGGAAAAGATGTTGTATTCGTGAAAAACACGCCGCTCGAGATCGGGTTCAGTGAGCCGCACGCTAAAGCGGCAACGAAGCCGTGAGATATGCCAAGCTGGTGACGTGCGCCGAGGACGTGATCGAAGAGCTGCCGACGCCGGTCCGTGCAGCGCTAACAGGAGTTGGAGCAGCCCGAAGCCCTGATGCGCAACCTGCTCATCACGGGGTCGCTCGCCGGCAGCGGCCAGAAAATCATGCTGAGTTCCGACGACCCGCGTCCCATAGATGACATCGTGGAATGGACCGGTCTTAATTCGTCCGGCGTTCTAGCGACGCTTCTCGATCTGGAGAGGAAAGGGTTCGTCCGTCAATTGCCGGGAAAAACAGTTCAGCAAGATTGGATTGGGAGGAGCGCGCGCAAACTCCTGATCGTGCCGCGCGACCAAAATGGGATCAGCAAGCGTTCCTCCAAACTCACTGAATCCAATGCGCTTAGAAGAATCTCGAAACGCGGAGTGAAACATTCGCGCGACTTCCTGCATCTTCATGTAAGTTAGCGAGAAGGGCACACGCCTCACCGCAAGGTCTACCAGCTTAGAGATACGGGGTTAAAACAGCAGAATGGCACGTTCGCTCGTCATCGTAGAGTCGCCGGCAAAGGCGAAGACTATCAATAAGTATTTGGGCCGCGACTACATCGTCAAAGCCTCCATCGGCCACGTCCTCGACCTGCCGAAGAAGACCATAGGCATTCGTCTGCCCGATGAGCCTGACGAGCAGGAAGGTCCGCCAAAGAAGAAGGTTCGCGCGAAGAAGGGCAGCAAGAAGGCCAAGGTGAAGCCGGTACGCAAACCGGTGACGCTGGACGACGTGAAGATTTTCGAGCCGACGCTGCAGATCATCAACGGCAAGCTGAAAGTCATCAACGACCTGCGCAAAGCCGCGAACTCCGCCGAAGCCATCTATCTGGCGGGCGACCCAGACCGTGAAGGCGAAGCGATTTCGGCCCACCTGGCGATGGTGCTTTCGAAGCCCTCGAAATTCGTGGAGCAGGAAGCTAGCGCCCCGCGCTGGAAGAAAAAGAACGCCAAACCCGTGCCGGAGGTGGAAGAAAAGGATAAGGCCGAGCCGAAGAAAGAGATTCCGCCGACTGACCCGAAAAAGATTTTTCGCGTGACCTTCAACGAAATTACGCCGAAAGCGATTCGCGCGGCGTTCGATCATCCCCGTCAGGTGAATGCTGACCTGGTGGACGCGCAGCAAGCGCGCCGAGTGCTTGACCGCATCGTGGGCTATAAAATTTCGCCGTTGCTGTGGGATAAGGTGCGCCGCGGACTCTCCGCCGGCCGCGTGCAGACCGTTGCGCTGCGTCTGATCGTCGAACGTGAACAGGAGATTCGCGCATTCATCCCGCAGGAGTACTGGTCGATTCACGCGATGCTGGACGCGGGCGAGCCGCCGCTGTTCGAAGCAAAGCTTTCGAAGTACAAAGGCGAGGACATAGAGATTCACAATCAGGAAGGCGCGGACGCTGTCCTTGCCGCGGTCAACAAGGCCAAGTGGCAAGTGGCCTCGGTTACGCAGAAGGAAAAGAAGCGTAATCCGCCGCCGCCGTTTACGACTTCGAAACTGCAGCAAGCCGCGTACAACCGGCTGCGCTATACGGCAAAGCGGACCATGGCGCTGGCGCAACGCTTGTATGAAGGCGTGGAACTCGGTGAAGAGGGTTCGGTCGCGCTGATTACCTACATGCGCACAGATTCGGTGAGTGTTTCGAATGACGCGCTGGCGCAGGTGCGTGAATTGATTCCAGAGCGCTTCGGTTCGAGTTATTTGCCGGAGAAGCCGAACTATTACAAGTCCAAGAAGGATGCGCAGGAAGCGCACGAAGCGGTGCGGCCGACGGAAGTCTCGCGCGCGCCGGAAGATGTGCGCAAATATCTTGACGACGATCTCTTCAAGCTTTACCAATTAATTTGGCAGCGGTTTGTGGCTTCGCAGATGCTTCCCGCGATTTTCGATCAGACCACGATTGATATTTCGGCGGGAGATTACACGTTCCGCGCCACAGGTTCAGTGCAAAAATTTGACGGCTACTTGCGAGTTTATCAACTGCCCGTATTGAACGCCGATCGCGATGACGACGAAAAGAGCGACGAAGGCGAAGGCAACGCATTACCGCGCGTAAGCGAAGGGCAGACACTAAGGCTTGATGCCATTCGTCCTGAGCAGCATTTCACGGAGCCGCCGCCGCGCTATACCGAAGCGACGCTGGTGAAAGATTTGGAAGAAAAGGGCATCGGTCGGCCTTCCACGTACGCCTCGATTATTTCTACCATCGTTGAACGCGAGTACGTGAAAAAGGATCAGGGCCGCTTCACCCCGACAATGCTGGGCGAGCGCGTAAGCGTGCTGCTGGTGAAAAGTTTTGAAGACGTCTTCGACGTCACGTTTACCGCCCGTCTTGAAGAAGAGCTCGACGAAATCGAGGACGGCAAGCTGCACTGGCGGGAAGCGGTGAAAGAATTCTGGGAAAAATTTATTGTGGACCTCGATCGCGCGGGCGACGAGATGCTGTCTTACAAGGCAGGCATACCGACCGGCAAGACCTGTGAAAAGTGCGGCAAAGGCGAACTGCTTGAACGCATCAGCCGCCACGGATTTTTCCTGGGTTGTTCGCGCTATCCGGATTGTGATTTTATTCAGGACCTGTCGCCGGAACTTGGCGAAGAAGGCGACGCCGAAAACAAAGTCGAGTATTGCGACAATTGCGGCAAGGAAATGGCCATCAAGCGCGGCCGCTTCGGCGTGTTCCTCGCGTGCACGGGATATCCGGATTGCAAGACCACGCGAAGGCTGGTGGAAGGCACACGCATCGCGCGGCAGCCGGATGAGCCGCTGGATGAAAAGTGCCCAACCTGCGAAAGCGGGCTGGTAAAAAAGCACGGCCGCTTCGGCGAATTCATCGGCTGCTCGGGCTATCCGAAATGCAAGTACACGCGGCCGATCACATTGGGCATCAAATGCCCGAAATGCCACGAAGGCGAATTTGTGCGCCGTGGCAGCGCAGGCCGCGGAGGACGTCCGCGCATTTTCTACGGTTGCTCACGCTATCCGGATTGCGATTTTACGACGCCGAACATGCCGATTGCAGAGCCGTGTCCCAAGTGCGGCGCGCATTTCATCGTCGAGAAAAAATCGAAAATAGGCCTGGTGCGCACCTGCATCAAGGAAGGCTGCGACTGGGAAAAGCTGATCGATGAGTCCGCGCCGCAGGCGAAGCCGGAAGAGGTCGTCGCTCCTGTCGGCGCGAAGTCGTAACCCCCGCCTCAAGCCTACACCTCAAACAGTTAGCACGGGCAATCCCTAGAGAGAGCAACCAAGGTTTTCCATTCGCTACTCCACGCCAACACTGCTCTATAATCGAAGGTATCGATGAAGGGTTTTCGCCGTTCACAATGAAACAAGCCATTCACAAATATCTTGAGTATCTGCGATCGGTGAGGAATTCTTCCCCTCACACCATCCTGAATTATGGCAAGGACCTGCAGCAATTCGCCGCCTACCTTTCGCCGCCGGGGGAGAGCATTCCTGCGGTCAGTAAAATTACTCATCAGATCATTCGTGAATACGTAGGCCACCTTCACTCGCAAGGACTGCAGAAAAGTTCCATTGCCCGAAAGCTGGCTTCGTTGCGTTCGTTTTTCAAGCACTGTGTGCGTGAAGGAATGTTGAAGGAAAATCCAGCGCGGCTGGTGCCAACCCCGAAGCTTCCGAAACGGATTCCTTCGGTTCTTTCGGCGGAGGAAATGAACGGCTTCCTGAATCAACTTGCTGAACCGGCAAAGGTTTCGTCTGGCGGTCGATTGACGGCGCCTCGGGCCGAAGCTGCGCTCGCAAAGCGCAGTTCATCAGAAGACGAAGATTTGCTGTTACGGCGGGACCGCGCTCTGCTGGAGCTTCTTTACGCTGCAGGTTTGCGCGTCAGCGAGCTGACCGGACTGAATCTGGCCGACATGGATCGCAGAGAGAAGATGTTGCGCGTGCGCGGCAAGGGCAACAAGGAGCGCATTGTTCCGTACGGCGGCAAGGCGCAGGAAGCGCTCGAGGCTTATTGGCCGGTTCGCGAACAACTGTTGTTGCAGGCTGGACCGGGGAAGCGACTTCGCGGTCCGACACAGCCCGAGGCAATCTTTCTAAATTATGCCGGCCGTCGACTGACGCAACGCTCCGTCGGACGCATTGTGAAAAAATACGTTCGGCTCGCGAACGTGAACTGGGATTTGCATCCGCACTCGCTGCGGCATGCATTCGCCACACATCTGCTTGCCGATGGCGCCGACCTCCGCGCAATTCAGGAACTGCTCGGCCACCGGTCACTTTCGACTACCCAGAAGTACACGCACGCTTCCATCCGCCAGTTGATGGATATCTACGACAAGGCTCATCCTCACGCGTAAAACGTCGCGCGGAGCGCCCTAGGCGAAAGCTCTCCAACCGAAAAATGGTGCCAGAAAAAAGCGTCACCGGGCGGCGGGATGCAGCAGAGAACCATGTAGTGTCAATTCCTCCAAAGAATTCAAATCACACAAACTAATCGGGTTGCACGCGACCGAACTTTGGAACGGCTCTTGCCGTGACCTTAGCAGGCCCCTAGGTTCTTCCCTAATCTATCGAAAAAAAAGAAAGCCTGCGTGCTTTCGTAGGTGCAATGTCATGACTATTTTGACGGTGTCGTGTGTCTTCACGCTTGTGACTTTACTTTCAGCCGAGAGTTCGCCATGCGAAGAGAAAAATGAACGCCGCGAAGCTCCCGCGCGGATGTGTCAAACCATATTTTTGGAAAGTAAAGCACGTCGGTGGGCAGCCAGCAACCTTCCAAGCGCCACGGATCCAGGCCCGCTTCGCGCTCCTGAGGCAAACGTCATTTCGGTTGCGCGTGCGCAGGCGTTTGCAGGGCCGGTGTCCCTCGCAAGCCGGAAGAAACTGCTCGAATCCTCTCTGGTCAACTGGATTTTTTACGAGGATTTGTCCAACGAACAGCGGGCAGTCCTGGATAGGGCATCTTTTAATTGTGCGGAGTCAGCAACGGAAACTGCCACAGGAGCGATCCTGTTTGAGAGATTCAGTGCGTCACAGCGGGCAACTTTTGTCGCAATCACTCACGCGATGATGAACACATCGATTGTCGACAGGAACAGCCGTGATGAAATCGTCGACGCGCTTGGTTTAGTGGAGGAAATGACGGATGTGCACGGCGAAAATCAAAGCTCGCCGAGCGATCAGCAATTTCAACTCTTCGCGCGCCTGGGCCCTGATGCGTTGCGGCGTTTGCGCGCGGCGAAGAACTTTGAGATAGGGGAAAACCATGTCTTTCATCCTGGTTATCCATTTTCGTTCCGGCAGGTGCGCCGCTTTGCGGTAAGGGGACAAGAGGCTGGTTTGCACATCTCAATCGCCAGGGACGGGCGGTCCGCGGTGATTCATATCGATTACCGATTCTGGATTCTGCATCTATTGCCCGCAAACTCGGACGTGAGAGCTCCGGGCAATCACGAGAAGCACGTTGACAGGTGGCCGCAGGCGGCAATCGCCGCACGCAACGCGCTGGTGCAGCGCGTAGTGCTGCGGCAAGCCGACACAGAGCAGCCTTAGGCGAAGCCGCTAAAATCATGTGCTTCCCGCGCCGTTAAGTTCGAAGACTCGCTGCTATGATTTCACCAAAAAATTGTCGGCGGCTTTGAGTATTACGGCTCGCTTGGCCCGCGACGAATTTCGATCCCATTAGAGAGCAGCAGCACCAGTTTTTTCCGGCCATGGACTTGAATCTCTCGCCGAAATGGGAAGGGAACGGTGTGACGCGTTCGACCGATTACCTCATTGCAAAAATGATTCTCGGCTACCGTTTCGATTTTTGATCCGTCTTTTTATCAGATGTCTCGGTTGAACTATGTCTACTGCGGCATTGCTCTTCTATCGCCATTTTTGATCACCGGTTTCGCTATCGCGGGCCATGTCGTCTACTCTAGTTACCACTTCTCTGAGGTGCTCATGCCGCGCCGCTGTACGGTTTTATTCGCTCTGGCTTGCCCGATTCTGTTTGCTGCACCTGCTTTTGCACAATCGCCAGCACCTGCCGCCACTGCCTGGAACTTGCTTGTAGACGATTTCCTGGACCACGAGTTCTTCCCGAGCAATCCAACAATCGCCACGCACACGGGTGTGCACGACTATGACGGGAAGCTGGAAGACTTCTCTAGCGCTGCCATTGCGAAGCACATCGCGATCCTCAAAAAATTTGAAGCGCGAACGAAGGCCTTTGATCCCAAGGGTCTGAGTTCCATGGACGCCGCCGACCGCGAAATGCTGCTTAGCACAATTCGCAGCACGCTGCTTTCGCTGGAAATGATTCGCGGCTGGGAAAAAGATCCGGACACCTACTCGAGCGGAGCCGCCGCCAGCGTTTACGTCATCATGAGTCGAAAGTTCGCCGAGCCCGATGCACGCCTGCGCTCCATAGTCTCGCGCGAAAAGCAGTTTCCTCGTTATTTTGCGTCCGCGCGTGCAAACCTGAAAAACGTTCCACGAATCTACACTGAAATCGCACTCGAGCAGTTGCCCGGCACCATCGGCTTTTTTGAGAAGGATGTCCCTGCCGCGTTCGTTGACGCCAAGGATTCAGAAACCAAGGCAGCGTTTGCGGAATCCAACGCCGCCGCGATCAGAACTCTGCGCGAGTACGAAAGATGGCTTAAGGGCGATTTGTTGCCGCGCTCCAATGGCGACTTCCGAATCGGCGCGGATGTTTTTTCCAAAAAGCTCCTCTACGACGACATGGTCACCACGCCCCTCGACCGCCTTCTGGAAATCGGCATGGCCGACCTGCACAAAAATCAGGCGGAGTTTCAGCGCGTTGCGAGAGAGATCGATTCCGAAAAGCCCGCGACCGAGGTTCTTGCCGAACTCCAGTCGATGCATCCTGCTCCCGGTGAGCTGATGCAGACCTTTCGCAACACTTTTGACGGCCTAATTGCCTTCATCAACGGGCACCACATCATCACTCTGCCAAGCGACCGGCGTCCGACGCTTGAGGAAACGCCTCCCTTCCTTCGTGCGACCACCATGGCCTCGATGGATACGCCGGGCCCATTTGAAAAAGTCGCGACCGAAGCCTATTTCAATGTCACCCTACCTGCTCCCGACGACTCACCAGAAGAAGTCGCCGGATTGATGGCCGGTTTCAACGTCGGCACGATCCTGAGCACGTCTGTTCACGAAGCGTTTCCCGGCCACTTCACGCAATACCTTTGGGAGCAGCGCGCGCCATCAAGACTCCGCCGCGTGCTCGGCGCCAACACAAACGTTGAAGGTTGGGCGCACTACACCGAACAAATGATGCTCGATGAAGGCTACGCCCAGCCCGGCACCGGCGCGAAAGACCTGCGCGAATCACGCCTGATGCATCTCGGACAGCTACAGGACGCGCTACTTCGCGACGCGCGGTTCGTCACCGGCATACAGATGCACCGCGGAAAATTCACATTTGACCAGGCAAAAGAGTTTTTCGTTAAGGAAGGTTTTCAGTCACCCAAAATCGCAGAGATTGAAACCAAGCGCGGTACCGCCGACCCAACCTACCTTTACTACACGCTAGGCAAGCTGCAAATCATGAAGCTACGCGAAGATGTGCGCAAGAAACAGGGTGCAACTTTCTCCCTCGGCAAATTTCACGACGACTTCATGAGCCAGGGCTACCCGCCCATTGCCATCGTCCGCCGCGCCCTCTTGGGCGACAATTCGCCGACGCTCTAGCCACTTGATTCGGCAACGGAATGGTCGGCACTTCGCCGGGCACATTGTCGACTCTCTCGGTGTCTATTTCAGACCCGAGAATGCGATTCCGGTTGTCTTTGAGTGTCGTACTGACTTCCTCACCGCTACTAGCCAATCAGTGTTGTTTGGCAGAGTCCCCTAGACTGTCGCCCAAACGCCTAAAAATTCTGATACTCACGACTGAACCGATTCCTGCGCCGTGTTGCGCCAAGGTGCTTCACATCAAGGGAACAATCGAGCTGTCAATGTCTGTTAACCCCGACGGGGATGTGACGTGCGTGGAGATGATCTCTCCGACATCCACTGATCTCCGCATCTGCAATTGCTTCGGCCCGGCAATGGAAGTTTCGGCCTTATCTGAGCAAAGGAGTAAAAAGAAGCTTTTGCGGAAAGATTGCGCTGCATTTTGAGGCAACGGAGCACGCAGTAAAGTACAAGGTCATTTAGGCAGACCCTTTTGAAGCGCTCGTGCTGAGGTCCCATCCGGTATTAGAGCTAAACCTTGCGTTGACGCTCTAGCCGCCGAACCCGTATAATTATGGTTTGTCTTTAGCTCTGGAGGAGCGATGTACGCCGTAATCAAGTCCGGGGGAAAGCAGTACCGTGTCGCTCCCGGCGACACCATCCGTGTGGAAAGCGTATCTGGCGACGTGGGCGAACAGGTCAAGTTTGGCTCCGTGCTGAGCGTACATACCGATGACAAGAAGATTCTGGTTGGCGACGACGCTTCAAAGGCGAGCGTTACCGGCAAGATCGTAGAACAGGGCCGTGGGAAGAAGCTCACCGTCCTTAAGTTCAAGAAAACAAACCAATATAAGATTCAGCGCGGCCATCGCCAGAACTATACGGCCGTGCAAGTCAGCGATATCAAGCTGTAAATATAGTGCCGGGTTGTGTGTGTTCGCAGGCAGGTTCTAACCCGGCCTTCTCTCGCTTCGGCGAGTTCCCGCAGCCCATCGCGCAATTTTAAATTTGGCAGCTCGGAATTTCGAATCTCGGAAGGGAATTGCATCATGGCACACAAAAAAGGTGGCGGCTCTTCAACAAACGGCCGCGATTCTCACGGCCAACGGCTCGGCGTAAAGCGCTTCGGAGGCCAACTGGTCAATGCTGGCACGATTCTGGTTCGCCAGCGCGGCACCAAGCACCAGGCGGGCGAGAACGTCGGCCAGGGCAAGGATGACACGCTGTTCGCGCTCGTCACCGGCCATGTCAAGTTCGAAGACCGCGGCCGCCGTGGACGCTTCATCAGCGTTACGCCAGCCGAAGCCAGCGCAGCTGTCAACTAACGGTTTTGGTAGCACAGACTAGTCTGTGCTCTTTGTGAGCCTCTTAACGTTCGCCATAAAAGAGGAACTACAGTTCCTGTTTTGCTGAGCCTAAGGAACTTACACCGCCGCTCGAGCTAATCCGCGTTGTCATCCTAACCCTTGTCGCACACGTTTCCTGATAGGATTCTTTCCGATGTTCGTTGACGAAGCCAAAATCTACGTAAAAGCCGGCGACGGGGGCAACGGCTGTGTCGCGTTCCGTCGCGAAAAATATGTTCCGCGCGGCGGACCGTCCGGCGGCGATGGCGGCAGCGGCGGCAGCATCTACCTTGAAGCCAATCCAAACGACAACACGCTGTTGCGCTATCGCTACAACCGCGAATTCAAAGCCGACCGCGGCCGCCACGGCGAAGGCTCGAATTGCACCGGCCATTCCGGCCACGACATGACTCTGCTCGTGCCGGTAGGCACGGTCGCCTACGACGAACACACCGGCGAAACCATCGCGGACCTCGCCACGCCCGGCCAGCGCATCTTGATCGCCCACGGCGGACGCGGAGGCCGTGGCAATCAGAATTTCGCAAAGCCCTGGCATCAGGCGCCACGCGAACACGAGGACGGCAATCCCGGCGAAGAACGTCATCTGCGCCTCGAACTGAAATTGCTCGCTGATGTTGGCCTGGTCGGTTTTCCAAACGCTGGGAAGTCCACGCTGATTTCTGTCATCTCCGCCGCGCGTCCAAAAATTGCAAATTATCCTTTCACTACGCTTGAGCCTAATCTCGGTGTCGTCAGCGCGGATAGCGTGCCGCAATCTGCGAGCAGTGGCACTGGCAAAGAAAGCAATGATATCGGGCGCACATTCGTCGTTGCCGACTTGCCCGGCTTGATCGAAGGCGCACACGAAGGCGCTGGCCTCGGCATTCGTTTCTTGCGCCACGTCGAACGCACGCGGCTTCTCGTTCACCTGATCGACACGAGCGATTTCACGGACGCTGATCCCGTGCACTCCTTCGAAGTCATCAATGGCGAACTTCGCGCGTTTAACGAATCTCTTGGCGAAAAACCGATGATTGTTGTGGCCACCAAGCTCGACGCCACTACCGACCGCACCCGCCTGGTCGAGCTGCGCAATTTTTGCGCCCAGTGCCAACTCCCCTTTTATGCGATCTCCGCGGCCACCGGAGAAGGTGTTCGCGACCTCGTTCTGGCGATCGCCGACGCTCTTGAGAAAATTCCCAAATCCACCGCCCCGCATCCGGATGCATCGGACTCGGTGTCCGAGGCCGCCAGTCAACAATGAAGCTGAGACTCACTCCAGAGATTCAGAATCCATCAGTTCAAAAAAATGATTTTTGTCTTTCACTCTGTGGCAAATCCCCTTGGTCTGAACTTTCAAGTCTCAAGATTTAACTTTCATGCGAAAATATCCGCAGCGATTCTCAGGAGCCTCATTGACCACCGCGCAAGCCCACCGCACTGCAGCAAAACATCAGCCTCGCCGCATCGCTATATTTGGCGGCTCTTTCGATCCAATTCACAATGGACATCTCGCTGTCGCGCGCGCCGCGGACCGCCGTTTCAATTTTGACGAAATTCATTTCATCCCCGCCAGCCGCCCACCGCACAAGCTCAAACAGCATCTCGCGCCATTCCCGCATCGCTACGCGATGGTGGCGCTTGCCTCCACCGAGCATCCGCATTTCGTTCCATCGCTCGCCGAAGCCGGCGAAGATTTTTCTGGCACACAATTGCACTATTCCGTCGACACGGTCCGCTATTTTCGGCACGCCTACCACGGCCACGGCCACGGCGACCGCATTTTTTTCATCATCGGTGCCGACGCGTTTCTCGACATTCCCATGTGGAAAGAGTACGAATCGCTTCTCACTTTATGCGACTTCATCATCGCCAATCGTCCCGGTATTCGTGCCGAAGCGCTGAAGCTGGTCATACCGCCGGATTTGATAGCTCCGGCCAATGCCAAGCGCGATCCCGATCCTTCGCCTTCGCAGCTGGTCGCGCAGCTTCGCCGCACCAACGTCTATCTGCTAGAAAATGTTTCGAGCGACGTTTCCGCCACCGACATTCGCCGCCGCGCCCACAAGGGTCAAGCGATTCACGGACTTGTTTCTGCGCGCGTGGAGGAATACATTCATAAACAGGGCCTATACAGGTGAACTTGACGAAACTTCCCCAAGCTGTGCGCCTCGCCGTCGAGGCCATGCAGAACAAAAAAGCTTCCGCCATCACCGTGCTCGACCTTAGCAGCATCGGTACCTTCACTGAATATTTCGTGGTCTGCACCGGTTTCAGCGCGCCGCAGGTGCAAGCCATCTGCTCCGAAGTCGAAGAGCAACTTTATAAGGAACTTCATCGCGAACCCGAACATCGCGAGGGCCGGCGCTCCGCCGATTGGGCGCTGCTCGATTTCGGCAGCTTCATCGTGCACGTCTTCAGCGAGCAGGCTCGCCGCTACTACGATCTGGAGCGCCTCTGGCGCAACGTTCCCCGTTACGATATTCCCGATTCGCCGGATGCCGTTCTTTCCGGACACGATGCTTCGCGCCTGCGCGCTTCTGGCGATCACTCCTGACCGCGTCCGCCATGCCTCCCGAAAATTCTGCTGACGCTTCCGCCCCCTCAGCAAAAATCACCATCACGCGCGATTCGCCAGACGACGTCCAAACACGGCAGATCGAAATTTATCTCGATGGCCAGCACAAAGGCGAACTCTTGTTTGGCGATGCGCTGACATTTCCCGTCGTGCCTGGCCGGCACACGCTCCGAGTCGACAACACGTGGAATCACAAAGATCTCGAGCTCGATGTGAGCGCCGGCAACGATCTCCGCTTCGCTACCAAGAGCAGGGCCGGCCAGTTTTCAAGATTTCTCCTTGTTGCCTTCGGCGCCGGTCCCATCTACGTATCCATTGAACCCGCACCGCCGCGTGTTCCTTCCTGAATCACGATCGAGTGTGCAAGAAAGCTGCGAGTATCTGAGGATTGCGCCGACCGTGAAGCACTGCGAGAGCCAGGAGCGGCTCTTCATCAGCTGCTTGCAATTCGGAAATAGCGCGACCAATGTAATTGGCCTGCACAATTACACGTCCCTTAATACACTTGAGCTCAATTTTGTGCTCACCCGCCGCGCTCTTCTGGCTGCGATTCGCTCCGCTCTTGTGGCAGTCAGGGTGGCTCTCTACGAATTATTTCAGCAGCCCTTTGATTCGATTGCCGATCGCCTCACGCGCGGTTTTCTCGGAAACGAGACGATTCAGCAGTCCCAAGTCAACGTCCAGCGTAAGATCGTGGTCAGTGACTTCGACAGTTCCCTTGATCGGTGTGCTCAGTAAGCCCATTTTTGCGGTTAACGCAAAACTGAGGACTGATCCTTGCCAGCTTTTCTTCTCTACAACAAGTCGCACCGGGAGTCCCACGGCTCCTTGAAACATGTCGTTGAATGAGCGATCAACAGATTCGATTACCTCTGCCTTTCGGCGGTCGTGTGAAATCGTGATTCGCATGTGTTGGCTCGCCCGATGGCACTACCATCGGCGAATACAACCTAAGAGCGCTCAATCAAACATATCAGGGCTTGCGCGAGGGCCATAATTCTGTTGCGAGCAGCAATCGCGTTCCTTATCCCTTAGCGCAATGGAGCTCAATCCAGCGCTTTTCGCTTCGCTCTTCTCGCTACAATTTGTTTATGTCTGAGCGTCTCCCGTGGATTGCCGCTGATCCCGCCTCGCAGCGTTTGCTCGCGCTTGCCGAAAAGGTCGCGCCTGCGCCGACCACGCTCCTCATCACCGGCGAATCTGGCTCCGGCAAAGATCATTTCGCGCGCCTGGTTCACGAACTGAGTCCGCGGCGCGACGCGCCATTCCTAAAAATTGATTGCACTTCGCTTCCTCCACATCTCATCGAGAGCGAACTCTTCGGCCACGAACGTGGCGCCTTCACCGGCGCGGTCGAGCGCAAACTCGGACGCCTCGAACTCGGCGGCAAGGGAACCATCGTTCTTGACGAGATCGCCGCTCTTTCGCCCGAAGCACAAGGCAAGCTCTTGCGTGTTTTGCAGGAGCGTACATTTGAGCGCCTCGGAGGCACTGAACTACTTCGCATTGAAGCCCGCTTGATTGCTCTCACCAACACCGACCTTCACGCTGCCGTCGCTGCTGGCCACTTTCGCGAGGATTTGTTCTTCCGCCTGAGCGTGCTTCCCATCACCGTTTCGCCACTGCGTGAACGCCGCGCCGATATCGTTCCCGCCGTTTTCTCAACAAATGGCGAAATTCAGCCGGAAGATCTCCCTGACAACATCCGTGCGGCCGCCGGAGGTGCCGCTCTCATAGCCGGGCTTCGTTCACTCGAAAATCTCGAGCGTGAAGCCATTGCGCAAACCCTGGAAGCCACCCGCTACCACATTACGAAGTCCGCCGAGATCCTCGGCATCAGCCGCAAAACGCTTCTTGAAAAACGCAAGAAATACGGCATGCAATAAAGTCGAAAGTCGAATACCGGCTCCGCTTTTTACTTTGAACTTTAAACTGTGAACTTTAGACTCTCTTTTCCATGCGCCTCCGTCTCATTCTGCTCGGAAAGACCCGCCGCCCCGAACTTCGCGCGGTTTTCGACGATTATATAAAGCGCATCAGCCGCTCATCTCCGATCGAAGTGAACGAAGTCCGCGACGCGCACGCCGCCCTGAAGCACCTCGACGCCGACCGCGCCGCAACCGCGCTTCTTCTCGACGCTGGTGGCAAGCCGTTTGATTCCGACGCCCTCGCCCGCTGGCTTAGAGAACAGCGCGACCGTGGCACTCGCGAAATTATCGTCGTCTGTGGAGATGCCGACGGCTTTCCCGAATCTCTGCGCAAACGCGTCACGCAGAGGCTTTCCCTCAGTCCCATGACGTACTCGCACGAGCTTGCCCGCGTCATGTTGGCTGAACAGCTTTATCGCGCGTTCGCGATTCTTTCCGGCAGCCCCTACCCGAAATGAGCCGCGTAGTGTAGAACCTATTTATGTCACTCAAAATTATTCCAGACGAAGACAAGCCCTCGGTCGCCATCGAAATTCCACTTGAAAAGCCGCTTCCCGACTACGACCTCGAGGATCTTGAGAAACCGACGCCCCGCGACGTGGATGGCATCCTTGTCTCTCAGGGATTCCGAGACCTCGTCGACGACGCGCGGGGCGTGCTCCTTGAAATCCTTTGCGAGCACCACAAGAGCATTGCTGAAGAATCCTCCGCTTTGACCGATCTTGACCTTTCGCCCGAAGCGCCGCAGGCCATGGAAATTATGCAGCTCACTGGCGCCATTTGTCCGGAGGACGAAGTCTACCGCCCCGGTTTGTGGATTGTGCTTCGCTACAACCACGTTCCGCAAAATCAGGCTCTGTCACCTGCGCTCCTTGAACGCGTGAAGCATGTCGCCGAAGAATTCGTCAGGCGTATGGATCTGGCTTGACTCCGAGTGGTTGATTTGCGCTGTGTCATTCTCTCTGCTCAGGCGATGTTGACGTTTTCGCGCTTCCCTAGAGACACTCGGTTACTGGCTTTCTGATCTGCAGTTCTGCTGAAAGGTTTTGAAAAGGCAAAATGCCGCAAGAAAAGGGACTCTTGATCGTTTATACCGGGCCGGGCAAAGGGAAAACCACATGTGCGCTCGGTGCGGCATTTCGCGCGGTAGGCCAAGGCCTGCGCGTACTGATGGTGCAGTTTATCAAGGGCTCGTGGCACTATGGCGAACTCGACGCCGCCAAAATGCTTGGTGACGACAAATTTGAAATTCGCCCGATGGGGCGCGGATTCGTCAAAATTGGCGGCGCGGAGACTGATCCCGCAGACATCAGGCTCGCGGAAGAATGCTGGAACACGGGCCGCGATGCCATCTACTCCGGAAAATACGATCTCGTCATTCTCGATGAGATCAACTACGTCATCAGCTACAAAATGTTGGAACCGGAAATGATCGTCGACGCGTTGCGCGATCGTCCCGAACGCATCCACGTTATTTGCACTGGTCGCAACGCTCATCCCAAACTCGTCGAACTCGCCGACCTGGTTACCGAAATGAAAGAAGTCAAACATCCTTACACCAAGGGCATTCTCGCTCAGCGTGGTATAGACTATTAAACGGGTGCCCGGGGCTCCTGGAACTCTCCCCAGTGAATTACTGCATGGTCGGAACGGCGTTGGCTGGCTTGGGTGCAAGCGATGGCCGCAGGAAGAAAAGATCGCAAGATGGCTTGGTTTAAGCGGGAGAAGAAGTCGATTGATCAGGCGACTCCGCCGGAAGAGCGCCGCGTCCGCACGGAAGGTCTCTGGACCAAGTGCGAGAACTGCCGCACCATCACATTCCGCAAGGATCTCGAAGCCAATCTGTTTGTCTGTCCGAAGTGCCATTTCCACTTCAAGATGGGTTCTAAACAACGCCTCGAAATGTTATTTGACGGCCGGTGGACCGAGCACGATGCCGGAATGACTTCGACCGACCCCTTGAAATTCGTCGATACCAAGCCCTACGCCGCACGCATCAAAGAGGCCCGCAAGAAACTTGGAATGAATGACGCCGTGATTACCGCCGAAGGCCAGTTAAACGGCCGTCCGGTGGTCATTTGCGCGATGGAGTTCGGTTTTATTGGTGGCTCGATGGGCGCGGTTGTCGGAGAAAAAGTGACGCGCGGTGTGGAACTGGCGATGGACACGCGCCAGCCGCTGATCGTGGTTTCCTGCTCGGGCGGCGCACGCATGATGGAAGGCACCATCAGCCTGATGCAACTTGCCAAAGTTTCCGCGGCTCTTGCGCGGCTCGATGAAGCAAAGCTGCCGTACATTTCGGTTTTAACCGATCCAACCACGGGCGGCGTAACAGCGAGTTTCGCGATGCTTGGCGATTTGAATATCGCGGAGCCCGGCGCGCTGATCGGCTTTGCGGGCCCGCGCGTCATCGAACAAACCATCCGCCAAAAACTTCCCGAAGGATTCCAGCGCTCCGAATTTCTTCTTGAGCACGGCTTCCTCGACGCCATCGTCTCCCGCAAGGAACTTAAGTCCTTCCTAGCATCCTCGCTCGACTTGCTGATGAATTGAAAATGAACTTTCAGGAATCGGTCCGCTATCTGCTCTCGCTCGGGCGGGAGCTTGCCGCCCCGACCCAGGCTTCCGCCGCGAAGTTCAATCTTGAAAACATCACGATACTTGCGAACAGCCTCGGCCACCCCGAACAAAAATATCCTTCGGTTCACATTGCGGGCACCAACGGCAAAGGCTCGACCGCAGCCTTCCTCGAATCGATTCTTCGAACCGCGGGCTATCGCACCGGGCTTTACACGTCGCCGCACCTCGCTAGAATCAATGAGCGCATTCGCGTGAACGGAGAAGAAATTTCCGACGCTGCGTTCGCGTCGGTATTTTCGCGGCTTCACTCCACCATTGAAGAATCGCTCGCGAGTGGCGCGTTGCGTGCCCATCCGACATTTTTTGAGTGTGTCACCGCGATGGCATTCGCGTACTTCTCAGATGCTGACGTCGAATTTGCGGTTTTTGAGACCGGCCTCGGCGGTCGCCTGGATTCCACAAATATCGTCACGCCACAAGTCAGCATTATCACGCGCGTGGACTTTGACCACGAAACTTTTCTCGGCCACTCGTTGCGCGAAATCGCCGGCGAAAAAGCGGGAATCATCAAACCCGGCGTTCCCGTCGTCATTGCGGGACAAAGGGAAGAAGTTCGCGAAGTTCTTCTCGCCAAGGCGCGCGAATTAAGCGCCCGTGTGATCGAAACCACCAGCGCGTTCACAATTGAATCGCAAAAGATGCTGGATGGCCGAGCCCGTGGGACAGTGCGGAGAATTGAAACTGGGGTGCGATTTGAGGTTGCGCCGCAACTCGCCGGGCTTTTTCAGTTCCAAAATGCATTGAATGCGGTAGCCGCAACCGGCGCTTTGCAGTCGAAGGGATTCCGCATCAGCGACGCTGACATCGAAAAGGGAATCGCTGCCGCAATCTGGCCCGGCAGAATCGAAAAAGTTCACTGTGATCCGGACATTTATCTCGATGGTGCCCACAATCCATCCGCTGCACGGGAACTGGCAATGTTTTTCGACGAAAATCTTCATGGTCGAAAGCTCATCTTGATTTTCGCCGCGCTTCGCGACAAAGCCGTCGACGAAATTGCCGGCATCCTGTTTCCTCGCGCAAGCGAAGTGTTTTTTACCGAGCCGCGAACTTCCCGTTCCATCTCTGCTTCGCAACTCGCCGAGATTTCCGGCCATCATGCAAGACATTTCAAAATCATTCCGGACGCGGAAGAAGCACTCGACGCCGCCTTGGCACAAGCTGCGCCAGACGACGTCATCTGCATTACAGGTTCGCTCTATCTGGTCGGACAATTGCGCCATCACTGGCAGATAGGCACTCGAGCCCCGTCGCGCTGATAACGTCTTCGATGTCCACGAAACCCGCTTCACCGCATCAAACTCGAATCAAATTTGGAGGATCCCAACTATGTCAGATCCAGCCACTGCAGGCGGGTCAACTCTATTTCAGCGCATGATGCAGCGCCGCCCCCCGGTCGGTGATTTGATCGGCTTTGAAGTGGCCGAAGCCGGCGATGGCCGCACCGTAGTTGCTTTGCAGGCCGGCACGCAACACTTCAATCCGATGGGCACTCTTCACGGTGGCATTCTCTGCGACATTGCCGATGCCGCTATGGGCATCGCCTTCGCTAGCACGCTTGGGCCTGGCGAATCCTTCACCACTGTCGAACTCAAGATAAATTTCCTGCGCCCGGTTCGCCAAGCGCAGCTTCGCGCCGAGGGACGCGTGGTTCAGCGAGGCCGCACGATTGGCTATGTGGAATGTGAGGTCACCGACGAAAACGGAAAGCTCATCGCGAAATCGAATTCAACCTGCCTCGTGTTGCGCGGAGAGCAAGCCGCCGGTCGTTAGACAAGCGACCATCAGAAATTCTGGATCTGCCACACATTCTTGGTGGGGCTGACTTCCATTATCGCCAGCAATCGCCCGTCCGGCGACGGCACTGCATACCCGGTGAAGTTGCTGGCACGAAGCAGGACTGAGGCCTTGCCGTCGAGTGTGACCTTCAGTAATGCACTATCCGATGCATGATTACCAACGAGCAGACTCTTAGCTGCGCCCGATCGAAGACCACAGCTCAAAATTGTCCAACCCTACAGCGCACGATAAAAATTCGCGCAGCTGACTTGAAGCTGGACTATGGCCGGGGAAGATCCAGCAACACAACATCGGAGCGCTCCTCTGCTCGTTCGAGGACAACTTCACGGCCCTCTGGCGCGATGTCGAAGTCGCGAATGTCGAAGTCTGGAGGAAGGTTGGTCAACTGCCGCTCGGCGCCCGTAGCAAGGTCGATGATCCAAAGATTCTTATGCTGTATCTCTCCTCGCAGGAACATGAGACTCCGTCCTCCCGCCAGCAAGGTCAGGTGTCGAGCTCCCCGAGTCAGGGTTAGGTCCGGCAGGGGATGCGCTGCGGCCTTGGCCGTGGCGGCTTTCACCGAAAACCTGGTGCCGATGTCGGGTCCCGAGTAGACAAGGAAGCGGCCGTCGGGCGCCCAGGCGGGATCGACCGAGTACTCCTGGAGAAAGAGAGTGGGGGAGCGACCGTTGACCGGCACGCGGAACAGGTGCGGGACGCCGTGATCGTTCGCCGCCGAGGTGATCGATTGGCCGTCGGGCGCCCATGCTGGAGCGCCCAGCAGGTCAAGCGAATCGGCCACAACCCGCGCGTTCGTGCCATCGGCCTGCATCACGTACAAGAGCGTCTGTCCATGTTGCTGAACCGAGAATGCGATATACCGTCCATCAGACGAGATAGCAGGGCCGCCAAAGACTCGCGCTCCCTGACCGCTCCACAGTTCCGTGCCAGTTCCGTCGGCGAGCTTCCAGATACTCTCGCTCGTACCGGTTGCAGAAACATACAGAAGGTAATTTGGACCCAGTCGGGGGGAGAACCCCGTGTTGGTCGTCAGCGAGATGCGAGCAGCCGCCGGAACCTCGCTGGGTGAATCAGCGATCCGCAGGCGCCAGAGTGTTCTCTTCTGACTTGCGAGCGTGAGAACCAATCGCCGACCGTCAGCGCTGGCCGCCAGTGATGTGTAGCGGTCAAGCCCAGAGGTCAGCCGGTGAGGAATGCGGCGCTTGAGGTCCATGCTGTAAAGCCACGGCCCGGAACCGTCTGGATCGCTAGCCAGGTACATCAGCGTCCGCCGATCCAATAGGACGGGGTGACTCACACGCCCATTGTGCGACGTGATCCGTTCAGGAGTTCCGCCGCTCGGAGGGATGCGCCAGACGTCCAATTTGTCTGGAAGGGAGCCCTGAACGAAGTAGATGAATGCCGCGTCAGGCGCCCACAAAGGAAAGTGAGAGTGGAGCCCGACAGGCGCAGTAAAGATGGGCTGGCCCTCGATTCGACGGGTGCCGTCTGAAACGAACAGTGGATCTCCCGGTCCGGGTGTGTGGTACACGAGTCGCGAAGCGTCGCGCGACCAGTCGAATTCGGCCACGCCTTCAAGGTATGGCTTGGGTTGTCCTCCCAGCGTTGGCACCGCCCAAACGCTGATGTCGCCAGCGCTCGCGCCCTCTTGTTTGCGAGCCCAAAACGCGACGAGAGCCCCGTCGGGCGAGAACCCTAGGTTGCGGAGCGACGAATTGGCGAGTCCTGGCGCGTTCCCGCGCGTCAAGTTGTGAAACTGTCCCGAACCGACCTGCGTCACCCACACGTCCATTTGTCCGTCCCGGTCGGACAGAAACGCCACGAAATGACCGTCGCGTGACAGCGCAGCAGCCTGCGACACTCCATCATAGTCCGTGACGGTCTGAAATCGCGCATCAACGATGGGGTTTCGCCAGAAGTATTCCGTTCTCTCGAACCAGACACTCGCGCCAATCGCCAGCGCGGCTGCCACCAGTCCTAGCGGCAAGACGAACCTCCATCTGCTTAGATAGATCGACATCAGCGAAGCCTGCGGCAGTGCAGGCGGATTGGGTGCGGGAGCCTTATTTTCGCTCTCCTGCTCGGTTCGAAGATTCCGACCGCGTACCCACGCGTCCAACTCCGTCCGAGAAGCGTAGACCGAGCCCATCCTGTCATGCAGGTGGCGGTGAACGGGCATCCCCTCGCGCTTCTCCCAGCGCTGGACCGTCGTCACGTCGCGCTTGAGGTGTGCCGCGATTTCCTTCCACGAGTCCAGCCGGTCGTCGGGCGTTCTCTCAGACGGAGTTGTGCCTGGGACTGGTTCGTCCATCGCGGTCTCCTGCTTATGCGCTTTCCTGCCCAATGCGCTTTCTAGATGTGTCCGCGGTTGTCGCGAGAGTTCGGGAACCCGAATTGTAACGTCCACACTCCGTCTCGGCCACTGCAAAACAAGGTATTCAACGGTTAGTAGAGGACGGCTGGGAATTCTGCGCATTGCTATTTGACGGTACCGACCAAGGTGCCCGATTGTGTCCGCCCGTCTCCCTCCGGCGTGACTGCAGACCGCTGCTCTAAATTTTCCAAAACACGACAGTGCGCGATAAACTTGTCCGTCTCCTGGGCGCCCACGGCGCGCCCATTTGCCGAGGATCTCTGCATGCCCACGAAACTCAATTCGAAGAGTAAGCACCCGCTCGTCGGCATCATCATGGGCTCGACCTCGGACTGGGAAACGATGACCCACGCCGCGCAAACCTTGGACGCTCTGGGCGTTCCGCACGAAACGCGAGTAGTCTCAGCGCATCGCACTCCCGATCTGCTCTTCGCATATGCGTCGGAAGCAGAAAAGCGCGGCATCGAAGTCATCATCGCCGGAGCAGGCGGTGCTGCGCATCTGCCCGGAATGGCCGCATCGAAAACGATGCTGCCGGTTTTTGGTGTTCCGGTGGAATCGAAAGCACTAAAAGGATTGGATTCTCTGCTCTCGATTGCGCAAATGCCAGGCGGAATTCCCGTCGGAACACTCGCGATCGGCAAGGCTGGCGCGATGAATGCAGCACTTCTTGCGGCGGCATCCCTCGGCAACAAATATCCGAAAATCCGCGAAGCGCTCAGAAAATTCCGTGCATCACAAACCAAAAAAGTTCTGGCAGTTCCCCATCCCGCCAAATTCGCTGCCATTTCCGTGCGCAGAAAAGGGAAGCGCAAGTGACCATCGGAATTCTTGGCGGTGGCCAGTTGGGTTACATGCTCGCACTCGCCGGTTATCCGCTGGATTTTCATTTCCGTTTTCTCGATCCATCGCCGCAGGCCCCTGTGGGCCGCATTGCGCCACGCGTCTCCGCCGAATACACGGATTTTGAAGCACTCGAAAAATTCGCGCACGGCCTCGCGCTCGTCACTTACGAATTTGAAAATGTTCCCGTCGAAGCGGCGCGTTTTCTTCAAAAAATTGTTCCCGTCTATCCGCCGCCGCAAGCACTTGAAACCGCGCAGGATCGCAGGACCGAAAAAAGTTTGTTCCAGAAACTTGGCATTCCGACCACGGAATTTGCCGTCGTCGATTCCGCGAATGATTTGGATCAGGCGATTCGCAAACTCGGACTGCCTTCGCTTTTGAAAACTTGCCGGCTTGGCTACGACGGAAAAGGCCAATGGACGCTGCGCACAGGCGAAGACGTGGAGCGTGTGCAAAAAGAAATCCCCGCCGTGCGGCTGGTTCTCGAAAAATTCGTGAATTTTTCGCGCGAACTTTCGATTCTGGCGGTCCGTGCCCGCTCGGGCGAGACCGCATTCTATCCGCTGGTGGAAAATCATCATCGCGGCGGAATTTTGCGGCTTTCGCTTGCGCCTGCTCCGCGCATAGCAGCCGCTTTGCAACGCGAAGCAGAGGATGCTGCGAGGCGGGTCCTCGAAGAACTTGATTATGTTGGTGTGCTCGCGATGGAACTTTTTGAATGCGACGGCCGCCTGCTCGCAAATGAAATGGCGCCGCGCGTTCACAATTCCGGCCATTGGACGATCGAAGGCGCGGTCACCAGCCAATTTGAAAACCATCTTCGCGCCGTGGCCGGTTTGCCTCTCGGCGATACGCGCACTCTGGGCTACTGCGCGATGTTGAATTTAATTGGCGAACTGCCGGAGCCAGGCGAGGTTCTCGCAATTCCCGATGCGCACCTCCACGTTTACGGCAAGGCGCTGCGTCCCGGGCGCAAGGTTGGCCACCTGACCCTGCGTGCCGATTCGGCTGACGAGTTGGAGCAGCGGCTCCGGCAGCTTCCGGCCTTCTTCCATCGCGAAGAATTCTGCCTTTCGCAACGTTTCGCGCACTCCGCTAAGTACCTGTAAACAATAGGATTATAAGCTAGGAGATGCTCGTGATTCGCTGTGGTTGCCGCCTTTCCGCGCGAATGCTAGGATTTTGCGTCTCCCATGTCCCCCGAAAAGCAAACCGTCAGGGAAATCCAGAGCAAACCGCGCGTCGGGATTCCGTGGCGCACCCGGCAAGAAGAACTCGCGGGCAACCTTGAGAAGCTGAACTATTACTTCGAGGCCGTTCAACGCGCCGGCGGCAAACCGGAGCAGGTTTCGCTGGGATTGTCCGAAGCGGAACTGAAGCAGCAGGCAGCTTTGCTCGATGCGTTTGTACTGCCGGGGAGTCCTGCGGATGTCGATCCGGTAAGGTATGGCGAGCCGCGACACGCCAAGACCAAAACTCTCGATCGAGATCGCGACCGGACAGACAGCGCGATTCTGGAGCATGCTCTGGCGGCGCACAAACCTGTGCTGGCGATTTGCTACGGTTGCCAGATCCTGAATGTGCACCAGGGCGGAACCCTAGTGCAGGATATTCCGGCCGAGAAACCTGGAACGGACGCGCACGGCAAAACGGACCTGGCGGCGAGTGCGACGACGAAAGATCTGGAGCACGAAGCGACGCTTGCGGAAGGCAGTCACTTGCAGAAGCTGGCTGGCGCGACTGAAGTGCGGATCAACAGCAGCCATCACCAGTCGATTGAGCGGCCCGGAGAAAAGCTGCGCGTGACGGCGCGAGGCACGGACGGAATTATCGAAGGCGTGGAACTGGAATCGGCGGGCGACTGGGTTGTTGGTGTGCAGTGGCATCCGGAAAGAATGCCGGAAGATGTGTTCGCGCAAAGACTGTTTGAGGATTTTGTAAGTGCGGCGCGTAAAGTTCATCTGGAAACAGCGGCGAAGCGATAAGCCAAAGCGCGGAGCACTAAGTCGCTGCGCCGCGGGCAGCGTCTGGCGCAGAAAAGTTTTTCTAATTTTACTTGGGGGAAACATGATTTCTTTGGCGGGGAAAGCGGCACTGATTACCGGAGGCTCGCGAGGTATTGGGGCAGCCGCTGTGAAATTATTCGCGCAGGCCGGCGCGGACGTGGTGTTCAACTACAACAAAGCGAAAGATGCGGCGGCGCTGGTGGAGAGTGAATCGCGCAAACACGGAACACGCGTGGAAGCGTTCAAGGCCGACGTTGGCCGCCATACCGAGAACAAAAAACTCGTGGACCAAACCGTTGCGCGGTTGGGACGCATCGACATTCTGGTTGCCAACGCAGGCGTGTGGAACATCGACGACCAGCCCATTGAAAAAATGACCGAAAAACAGTGGGACGAAATGATTCGCATCAACCTGAAAAGCGTGTATTCGGTGATTCATTTTGCGTCCGCGCACATGATCAAACAAAAGTCCGGAAAAATTATTCCGATCAGCTCGACAGCGGGACAGCGTGGCGAATCTTTTCACACGCATTACGGCGCAACAAAAGGGGCGGTCATCGCTTTTACAAAAGGGCTCGCGACGGAACTGGCGCCGCACGGGATTCTGGTGAACTCGGTGGCACCCGGGTGGGTGGCGACGGACATGTCGAATCCGGTGCTGGACACAAAGGCCGGGCAGAAGATGGCGGCTTCGGCGATTCCGCTGGGGAGGGCAGCGACGGCAGAAGAGATTGCGGGTCCCATCCTGTTTTTGGCGTCCGACCTGGCCAACTTCATGACCGGCGAAATCATCAATGTAAATGGGGGTTCGGTGCTTTGCGGATAAAGTTTGCAAATATCGCGGCTGTGCTGCTGCTTGCACTCGCGGCGACGTTTTTCATGTCAGGGTTTGCAAGTGCAAACCCTAAAATCCGGCTCGCGGCGGCGCAGAATCCGGACACGATGATGCCGGAAGCGAGTGCGACGAAGGCCAAGCAGATTCTTGCGCAGATGCTGGATGCGATGGGCGGGCAAGCATACATGCACGTTCGCGAAATGCAGTGCAGCGGGCGGCTTTCGCATTTCGGCCACAACAACGATCTGACGTCCTACCTCGAGTTCAAGGACTACTGGCGGTATCCGGACAAGAACCGCACGGACTACGGGAAAAAGGGAAACATCATCGATCTGTTCAACGGAAAAGAAGGCTGGACGATGGACCACGACGGCGTGAGCGAAGAGCCGGCCGACCGGGTGGACGAATTCACCGACCAGTTGGCGAAAGATCCGGAACATCTTTTGCGGTACCGCCTGAAGGAAGAGGGCATGGTGTACCGCTACGGCGGGACGGATTTGATCGACCTGAAGCCCGTGGACTGGGTCGAACTGGTGGACCGCGCGGAGCGAACGTACCGGATCGCGGTGCAGCGCGACAATCATTTGATGGTGCGGTTCGCAGTGATCACGCGAGATTCGGTGAGCCGCGAGCGGACCGAAGAAGTTACGTCCTACGCAAATTATCATGCGCTTGATGGCGTGCAGACTGCCCTGCAGGTAGCACGGACACGGGAGGGACGGCGAATCTTTCAGGCGTTCTACGATACGTGCACGTACACTCCGAATCTGGCGACGGATTTTTTCACCAAGGCTGCGCTGGAGCAGCGGTTTCAGGAAGTTGGCAGCAAAGCGGATAAGAAGAAAGCGGCGAAGGCGAAGCAGGAGTGAAGGGGAAGTCCACAGTCGACAGTTCACAGTAAAAACAGAGGTCTGTTTCGAGCGATTGTCGAGCGAACGATGACAGACCGCCGCTATGACTGCAGATAAGCCCTTCGGGATTCGGGGCCTCAGTGCAAACAAAGGCCTTGCGCTAATGCTCTAGGCGGTGGGGATGAGGATTTCGGTGATCAACTGATCCTCAGGCGTGGTTTTTGGATCGTTGACGTAGTTCTCGATATTGTAGTCGTCGCGAACCTGAATTTTTTGCTCGGAGACCATCTGGAAAACGCGACCGGATGCTTCAGGCAAATTTGAATAAGGTCCGGTCACAACGAAACGGCTGTATTTACCGCCATCGAATCTGAAATACTGGAGGCCCTCAGGGAGCTTCTGCGGCGCCGCGGCGAGTGAAACACCAGCGCGATAGATCTTTGGCGGCACTTTGTAGAGGCTCATGAAACCCATGATCTTGTTGTGTTCGGCAATCCTGGGGACGAACTGCTGGAGCTCTTGCCAGGCTTGAGCCGCGGTGTTTTGGAAAGGCCCAATTTTCTCAAGGAAAACGTAATGGGTTTCGGGCCACGTGATAATTTCGGGCTGTGGCGTGAGTTTCAGCGAGGCTCCCTTTGCTGTGGACATGATCCTTCTCCTAGTTTGTTTGGGTGGGTTGTTTCCACCTGCACCATGAATAAGTCTGCGAACTTTACTTGCTAAACGCAAGTGAAATATTGAAGAGCAGCGGAGGAGCCCTTCGCAGCTCAGAGATGAACAACGAGAGAGCGGTGTTAGTGTGGCTTGACCGCGAGAGAGTCTATGAAAATCGTGTCGCTTAATGTCGGCATGCCGCGGGAAGTGCCGTGGCACGGGAGGAGTGTGACTACCGGGATTTTCAAAGAGCCGGTGGCGGGGCGCGTTGCGTTACGCAAGCTGAATCTGGACGGCGACAGGCAGGCGGACCTGACGGTTCATGGAGGCGAGTACAAAGCGGTTTACTGTTATCCCGTCGAGCATTACGGCTATTGGAAGAAGGAATTGCCTGGGCGAGAGCTGCCAATGGGAATGTTTGGAGAGAACTTTACCGTCCATGGCTTGCTTGAAGAGGAAGTGCATCTTGGCGACCGGTTTTCGTTAGGCACTGCAGAGGTTGTGGTGACACAGCCGCGGCTGCCTTGTTACAAACTGGGCGTGCGATTTGGGTCGGACGATATGGTGAAGCGGTTTCTGGCGAGCGGCCGGACGGGATTTTATGTTGCAGTTACGCGTGAAGGAGAGGTCGGCGCAGGCGATGAGCTCGCGGTGATTACGCGAGACTCAAATGCGGTTCCTGTTTCTGAAATCACGCGGCTGTACGGTGCGAAACGGTGGGGAGGGGAAGAGCTGGTGTCCTTGCGGCGCGCTTTACAAGTCGGTGCGTTGCCCGAGGATTGGAAAGAGTACTTCAGGGAGCGGATGCAGAAAATGAATGTTTGAAGGCGACGCAGCTTCTCTCACGGATGAGTTTCTGCGCGTCCAAAAATGGCGGGATCAGATTGCTTTGCAGAGTGTCCGCTATTACCCGAACGCGAAACGGTCGGCATATTACATCGAGGTCGAAACTGGCTGGATAGGCAAGCCGGATTTGAAGATGCCGGACGAGTTTTGGCGCGGAACCGGTTATGACCGGAGCTTGAAACCGGCAAAACTCGATGAAGAGCAGCCCGTAAGAGTTGCAGGCGGTGAGGAATCTCGTTCGACACTTTCGGGATATGTTGAAGGTTGAGGTCCTTCGGCGAACTTCGTGGTTGGCCTCAGGATGACAGCGACGGGATTAGTATCGACTCGCCCGGCGTGGGGCGGCCTGCCCCCGATTTCAGTAATCAGGTACACGATTTTGATCCGGGTTTGGACAATCGATTGTTCTGGACGGTTCCTTTGGATAAGAACAGCGTGCAAGTTGATCCGGGATCGGGAAGGGCATCGCTGGTTGTAAGCGACCTGGAAATGGAAGAAACTTCAACGTGATTAATGCGCCGCAGGACGGAACGTCTAACGAGGTGGCTGTTTCGTTTGAAGTTCATTGGGCGCCTGGAATAAAGCATTTTAAGGTGCGCGACGAGGCCACCGGGATGGCGGGAGAATTTATCAGGAATACGGCGACGATGGCCTGGTCCGCGGAGAGCGCGGGACAAAGCTTTGTCTCAGGACTTGAGGAGAGTTCTTCGAGCCTTTCCGCGCAGGTCGGGCACGAGCGCAACGGCGTCTTCTTTCCTCATTGAGGCCATGACTAGGTTGGGGACTTGCAGTATCCGAGCTGCTTGTCCATCCTCCGCTGTGGTTTTTGCGCACGTGGATAAATCTTCCCTTTGCGAGCACACCGATTATCTGCTGTGTGGTGGCGCGTAGCGAAGGATGACGCAGCCGTTAGACAAGCTGCGGGAATCGAGAAGTTTGAGGCTGAGGCGATTTGAATTTGGGGGGAAGAGCGGCTTGCCGCAGCCGAGCAAGACGGGAGCGATAGCGAGACGGTACTCGTCGAAGAGAGCCTGCTCCAGCAAAGTTTCTGAGAGGTTGGCGCTGCCGAAGACGAATGTGTTTCCGTTGTCTTGTTGCTTGAGTTTTTTTATTTCGGCGACGACGTCGTCCTTGATCAATTTTGTGTTGGTCCAACTGGCGCGTTCGAGTGTTCGTGAGACGACGACTTTCGGCAGGCGGTTCATCAAGTCAGCGATTTCGCCTGTTGCGGTTTGCCAGTACGCAGCCATACCTTCATAGGTGATGCGGCCGAAAAGAAGACCGTCAGCGGAGCTTAACTGTTCGAGCGAAAGACGTTCGAGTTCGTCACCCCAGACGGACTGGTGAAAATCCAGGTCCCAACTTTTGGCGCCTTCGAAGTAGCCGTCGAGGGAGAGCAAATTCCACATAATGAGTTTGGTCATGGAAGAAAGTGACTGGTGATTGGCGACTGGTGGCTAACGATTTGTGAGTTTAGCATCGGCGGCTTGGCGAAAAAGGATCAAGATGAGACCAAGAAACAGAGATTCCTCGTCGCTTCGCCCGCCTGCGGCAGGCCGGCTCCTCGGAATGACGTTCAAAAAGGTTTGCCACCTTTTTAAGCTACGCTTACCGGAAAAGTTTGTACGAATTCATTTTGGGCTGTAGAAAAAATAGTCGGCGGAGTAGGGGACGCGGACTTCCTGATTGACATGGTCGGAGTCGCAGCCGGAGCCAGGTGCTTTGCCACCTTTAGTATTGAGCCGCTGGATGGTAGTGACGCGGGAGAGGATGCCGTTGCCATCGTGGCTAACGACCTTGACGAGAAGCCAGGGAATGGATTCAGCATCCGGCGAAGCAATCGTGACCGCGGCTTTGCCGGTAACGCGGCTGCCGTCATTTGCCTGCCAGGTAGGTCCGGCGAAATGCTTACCGAAAAGTTGGTCTTTCTTGTCGAAGAGCTGAGCGTCGGGAGCCTTCAAGGTCCAATTGAATTGGGCCGATTCACTTTTACAAGCGTAGATCTGGTCGCCTTTGGCGTGTAGCTGGAGAAGGAGCTGCTCATCAACGGGAGGCTGGAGTTGAGGCGGAACTTCTGTTTCTTGTATAGCGAGTACGGAGAGCGCAGGAATACAAGTCACGACGATCAGAAATGCGGCGGGCACGAATAAGCGGATGCGATGACCCATAGAACGTCTCCTGTGGAGGCAGGACCTTGGCGCGAACTTTAAATATAACGCAACAAGATTAAATTAACGCAACTTCGGACGGTACGTTCAGAATGAGCTTTCCGTAGGCCGATAACTGACTGCAATCAGCGGGTTGCCGCGAGTTGGTCGTGTGCAGCGGCTTCTACCGCAGCTAGCATCGTCTGCAGATCGTTGCTGGAAAAATAGTGGCCGTTCGCGATGACGGCGGAGATTTTCTGCGTGTTGGCGATATCGTCGAGGGGATTCGCGCTGAGAAGGACAAGATCGGCGAGCTTATCTTTTTCGATGGTGCCAAGTTGATCTTCCACGCCGAAGAAACGCGCGGGATTGAGCGTGGCGGTCTGCAATGCTTCGAGGGGAGTGAATCCCGCGGCGACGAAGCGCTGCAATTCCTCGTGGAGGCTGAAGCCCGGGAAAATGTAGACGCCGGGTGGCGTGTCGGTTCCGGCGAGAAACGGAACGCCTTTTTTGTGGAGCAGGTGAACGACTTCGAGTTCCTTGCCCAGGAATTTTTTGCGGATGGTCAGATCGTCGTTGCCATAGCCTTGCTTGATTTCCTCAGTGAAGCGCTTCCAGGTTTTGGTTTTCCATGAAGCGGGAACATATTTCGCGCGTGCGTCTTTGGCAAAGTCGGTGACATCGATTAAATTGCCGCCACGTTCCCACACGAGGGTAGGACATTGCCAGGTTTGATTCTTCGCCAGGGTCGCGGCAAGTGAGGCCGCACGCGCGGGGTCGTAGGTGGCGAGGAAGCGCGCTTCGGTCTTGTTTCCCTGCAGGAATTCGTCTTCGACGAGCGAACTTCCTTCAAAGATGCCGATGAGATGCTCGAAACTTTTCATGCCCGCTTCGGACATTTCGGAGGCGCTGACGGAATCGGGAACGTGGCCCTCGAAAGGGATCCGCTGTTTCTTGGCTTCGTCAGCGATGGCGAAGACGGCGTCGCGTGAGACGAGCGACTGCAGCTTGATGAAGTCCGCGCCGCGACGCTTGAGGTCGGCGACAGCGCGGCGCGCATCGTCTGGCGTGGCGATGGCGACGGAGCTTGGAAAACGCGGCTTTGGGCCGTCGAGCATGGGCCCGGAGGTATAAATGCGCGGTCCGATGAGGCGGCCGGATTCGATCTCGCTGCGCCAGTTCTGAACGACGTCGAGTTCGCTGCCCATGTCGCGAACGCCTGTGACCCCGTTGGCGATGAAGAGGGGCAACGAAATATCTTTTGCGCCAGGGAACCAATCGCCGAATACGAGATGAACGTGCATGTCCCAAAGGCCCGGAATCGCGAAGAGGCCGCTGCAATCAATGATTGGCGCGTTGCGCGGGAATTTTGCGGACTTGCCGGGGCCGATCGAAACGATGCGTTTGTGCTCGATGATCAAGTTTTGATCGCGCCGCAGCGTGCCGGCACGCACGTCAACGACGGTGACATGGTTGAGGATGAGCGGAGTATCCGCGACGGAGGACGAAGGTTGCTGCGCGCCAGCGCATACCAGGAAAAAAAGTGTAGAGATGAAGAGCGCGGCGATGGTGAAAGAAAGCCGTTGCGTGAGCACCATGCGGCGGCATTGTAACTGGTTTCGCAGGAATACCACAGCGGGACCAAGTGGTCATTGCGAAGTGTGCCGGAAATTGCGGGGCTCGTTCTGGTGAAGCAGTTTCCCGGAAAGGGCTACTGCGCGAGGAGAGTTTTCCAGCGCTTCCAGGCGTCTTCGCGGGCTTTTTTGTTAGCGGGGTTGGTGTCGTCGGGCGTTTCGCCGGCGCGCATGAAGCCGTGGCCTGCGCCCTCATACGTCACGGGCTCGTACGTTTTTCCGGCGGCTTTCATCGTGGCGATGGTGTCCGGAATTGTGGCGTCAATGCGCGCGTCGTTTCCTGCGTAGAAGCCGTAAACGGGCGCCTTGATGCGCGAGAGCGCGTCTTTGGCCGGCGGTGGGCCATAAAAAACGAACGCCGCAGAAAGATCACCGCGATTTGTTGCGAACCGGAAAGTTTGGCCGCCGCCCCAGCAGAAGCCCGCCACATACAATTTCCCGTTTGAGGCGGGCAGCTTTTTGCCGTAGTCCGCCGCGGCGTTCAGATCCGCCGTGACCTGATCGGGATTCAACTTGCTGACGGCTTCGGTGACTGAGCCTGCAGGAAAATCTTTGGTGCGGCCACCGTTTGGTCCCATGCCGCTGAGAAGATCCGGCGCGACGGCGATGTAGCCCGCCGCGGCGACTTCATCGGCAAGTTCCTGCGCCCAATCGCTCAATCCAAAAATTTCGTGAATCACCAGCACCACGGGCCGTTTCTCTTTCGATTCGGGGTAGACGACGAGAGTCTCCACATTTCGGCCGTCGTGCTTTACCGTGACCCACTCGCTGTGGCGCGGCGATTTTGCGATGCGCTCGCGCGCCCAGGGCTGTGACCATTCTTGCGCGGCGGCTGTTTGCGCGCAGAGGGCAATTCCCATCACGACGCCAATCAGTCCAAATAGCATTCCCGCGAATCGCTTCATGGTTCACCTCTTAAGAACGGCGCCAGTGATGATATTTGTGCGAGCGGACTGCGGCAAGAACTTTTCGGTTGGCAAACGGCAGTATGCGCGCCGTGAACGATTATCGGGGTTATAATCGCGCACTAGTCATGCCTCTCGCTCCAGGTACACACCTTGGCCCCTACGAAATCACAGCCCCGCTGGGCGCGGGCGGGATGGGAGAAGTGTATCGCGCGCGCGATACACGGCTCGAGCGGGCAGTTGCGATCAAAATTCTGCCGCAGCAGGTATCCACTGATCTTGTACGCAAGCAGCGATTCGAGCGAGAAGCCAAAACGATCTCCAGTCTAAATCATCCGCATATCTGCGTGTTGCACGACATCGGTCATCAGGACGATATCGATTATTTGGTGATGGAGTGCATCGAAGGGGAAACGCTGGGGAAGCGATTGGAGAAAGGACCCCTGCCGCTGGCGCAGCTGCTGAAATACGGAGCGCACATCGCAGATGCACTGGATAAAGCACACCGCAGCGGTGTCGTGCACCGTGACTTGAAGCCAGGAAACATCATGCTTACACCGGGTGGTGCGAAACTGCTCGATTTTGGTCTGGCGAAGCTGACGCTGGCGGCGCTTAGCGAAGCCACCCCATCCGCGACGACGCAGAGTACGTCGGCAACACGGGAAGGAGTCATCGTCGGAACGTTTCAGTACATGTCGCCGGAGCAAGTGGAAGGTAAAGAAGTAGATGGCCGTAGCGATATTTTTTCGCTAGGAGCAGTCTTGTATGAAATGGTGACGGGCAAGCGAGCCTTTGAAGGCAAGAGCCAGCTCAGTGTCGTGTCCGCGATCCTCGAGAAAGAGCCTGCGCCGATCGCGGCGGTAAAGCCCATGACGCCTCCGGCACTCGATCATGTGGTGCGAAAATGTCTCGCAAAGATTCCAGATGACAGATGGCAGAGCGCCGCAGACATCAAACATGAGCTCAGTTGGATCTCGCAAGCATCTGCCGACAGTTCCACTGGATTCGTTGCGCCATCGCACAAGACGCTCCGCACCAGAGCAATTGCTGCTCTGCTGGTGCTGGCCGCTATCGTGCTCGCTGCCGCAGGCCTCACAACGAAGCTTCTAATGGCGCGGCGCGACAGTCCGATGCCCGTGGTTCGTGCCACTCTCACCCTGCCGCGAGACGTCACCCTTGTCACACTCGGCGATCAAGCCGGGGCTCCAGCTATCTCGCCTGATGGCAGCAGTCTAGTGTTCGCAGGGCTAACGGAAGGGAAGCAGATGCTATTTCTGCATCGCTTAGATAGTGCAACATCCAAGCCGCTAGCCGGCACCGAAGGCGGTAAATTCCCCTTTTGGTCTTCGGACAGTAAGTCCATTGGCTTTTTCGCCGACCAACAACTCAAGCGGCTGGATCTTGCTGGCGGTCCACCTATGGACTTGGGTCCAGCAACCGACGCCCTCGACCGGCCTCGGCACACGACGCATCGGTGGCCCTATTTCCTTCCGGACGGGAAACACTTTCTCTACTTGGCCGCGAACCACGGGAACGTCAAGGAAAGTACTTCTGGGATTTATGCAGGAAGCATCGACGGCGGGTCTCCAAAATTCATCCTGCACACCAACGGCAACGCCTACTACTCCTCAGGAAATCTGCTTTACTTCCGAGATGGGAGTCTGATGGCGCAGGAGTTTGACGCGAACCGTTTAGAACTACGAGCAGAGGCCCGACCCATAACCCAAGTACTTCACGAAAGTGGAAATTGGGGAACGATCGCTTCCGCTTCAGATAATGGAGTTCTGGTCTTTCAGAGTCGGGGAGAAGTGAAATATCCAGTCGTGTGGAGCGACCGGAGCGGGCATCGCATCGGGCCTGCGCCGATTTCGGGACAAGTGCAGGATTTACGATTGTCACCCGATCGAACTCGCGTTGCCATAGTGAGTGCTGAGGGACCTCAGGCAGATGTGTCCGCGTACGACCTCAAGACAGGCGCACGGACAAGACTCACGTTCGGAGAGCTCGTGTGGTTTGTTGCCTGGTCTCCAGATGGAAGAAGAGTAGCGTACTCAACCGACAAGCCAGGCACCGGAACCACCGACGTGTATTTGCAGCACGCGGATGGATCTGGTGGCCGAGAGTTGTTGCTTTCCGGTTATAAGGACCACCCGACAGACTGGACGCGAGACGGCCGATACCTCGTCATCAATCGCGGCAATTTGGGCTCCCAGCGAATCTGGATCGCGCCAATGTTTGCTGACCGCAAGCCGTTCCCCTTGTTTCCCAAAGCCACGTATGACCACTCGGATGGCCGGGTTTCGCCGGACGGAAAGTGGATGGCATACATGTCGGCGGAATCGGGTCCCGGGGAGATCTACGTGACCTCATTTCCCAGTGGTATTGGCAAGTGGCAGGTCAGCTCGGGCGGAGTCATTCCCGCGGCATTGTGGCGACCGGACGGAAAGGAACTCTATTTCGTCGCACTAGACGGAAATATGATGGTTGCCTCAATTCGAGTATCCGCCGAAACCATCAAGGTTGAAGGGGTGCGCCCGTTGTTTCGATCGCCGTTTCTCACCGGTCTTGTATGCACAATTTTTGACGTCGACCCAAGAGACGGCCAGCGCTTCATCGGAAGCGCCGCCCCAGACACGAGCACCCTGCCTCTAAATGTCATCACCAACTGGACCGAGGAACTTAAGAAGAAATGACCCGTCTTAGTGGTGGCAAACACCGGGCAATGCAACAAGCGCGGGTACGCTGCCCACTTTCCGGTCGCGACGCCATGTGTTGCAACCTTCGGCAATAAAGGTTGAAAGCTTTATTGGCGGGCGCACTGGAGCGTTCTACTAGTCCTAAGAGTGGTACAACTAAATTTTCGAAGCGGCACACACCACTGCGGGGTAAAGTTACCGACCGATTCAGGATTGCGACTTTTACGCGTACCAGCCGTAGGTGTCAAGCGAAAAACGGTGAAAATCCTGCAAAAAACTAGGGAAAATCGACAATTCCGGGCTCCCCATTGTCTCAATTTTAGACGATTTAGTTTACTAAGTGGGATTGAACGGCGAGTTGACGATCCGGGACGACTGAGCACTGCTACTTGCCAAGGTGTCCGTCGAGGAATGAGGCCATGAGCTGGTCGGCTTCTTTTGATTCGGGCAACGCGGGATTGTTCCAGAAGGCGTGTGGGAGGGCTTCGAAGACCACGAGCTGCGCGTCGACTCCGGCGCGCAAATAGGCGCGGAGAGGAATGGTTGTGCCGCTTGAGAGGAGATCGCGGCCGCTGGTGATGAAAAGGGTTGGCGGAAATCCGGTGAGATCCGCATAGAGCGGAGAGAGCACTGGGTCATTGAGAGGAGTTGAGCCGGTGTATTCCTTGCTGCCGCGATTGTCCGGATGCGGGTCGTCCAAGTGTCCGGAGAAACCGTTCAAGGCATAGAGCGCGACCGAATCTCCGGCATGGCCCAAGTCGCCGAGACCAGAAAAAATTCCGGTGGCTGCGGGGAGCGGCAGCTTGAGTTGTTTTAACTTGACTATTACCTCGGCAGTGAGAATCGCTCCTGCGGACGTGCCGTAAATGCCGATGTGGCTCGCCTTGTACGTTTTCAGGAGTTCTTTGTACACGGCGACGGAATCGTCAACGCCAGCAGGGAACGGATGCTCGGGTGCCAGGCGATAGAGCACGGCGATTACTTTTGTGCCTGTGAGATTCGCGATAGGGATGGTCTCTGACAGCGAGCCCGAATCGGAATTAAAACCGCCGCCGTGAAGATTGATCAGCACACGGTCACGTTTTTCCGCTGCGATCGTCAGCGGAGTGATTACGCGCACTGGGACGCCGGCGATAGTCTCGGCGGAAATGTTGACTGGATAAAGTTTTTTCGACGTTTCGCCGACTCCTGCTTGCCACTTGTCGGTTAGCGCGCGGCGTTGCTCGAGCGTCTGAGAAACGGCGGCGTCCGATTCAACGCGCGTAAGGACCTTCTGTGCTTCCGGGCTGATGGTAGCCGGAACCGGCATAATCCGCGTTACATAGGCGGTTCCATCCGGACCGATCTTGCTGCTGTTCGTCTGCTTCGCGTCGCACGGAGTTTGCCGTGCGGGCGTGTGGCTCGAAAAGATGGAAATAGCGATTCCGGCAAGAAGCGCCTGTCGTGTGCACCTGCGCATAAGAATTCCTCCATGGTGGACGTGAAGCGAAATACTATCAGGATCAGCAAGTCCCCGATGATAAGGAAGTGACGGCAGCTTCTGCGAGCTACAAACTAAGCGAATAAGAATTTTGCGCAGCCGAGATTCAAGACGCAGAGTCGGGACAGATGATCGAAACACGCTTTACACGACGGAAGATCCTGAAAACGCTGGCGGCCGCCGGAGGCGGCGCGCTAGCTGTGGGCTTTTATACGTGGCGGATCGAGCCGCACTGGCTTGAGTTGACGCATCGCGAATTGCCGATCGCGAGACTTCCGCGCGAACTCGACGGACGCACACTTGCGCAGTTGAGTGACCTGCATATCGGTCCCAAAGTCGACGACGCATACATTATTGAATCGTTCCGCAGAGTGCGCGAACTTGCGCCTGACTTTGTGGTGTATACGGGAGATTGGATTACTTTTCGGGGTCCCGGGCAATTCGAGCAGCTGCGTCGTGTGATCGAGCATGCACCGCATGGACGGCTGGCCACCGTAGGAATCCTCGGCAACCACGATTACGGGTTCAATTGGGGAATGGTGGGTGTGGCGGAACGAGTAACCGGGATTGTTCGCGCGGCGGGTGTGACCTTATTGCGGAATCAAGCAGCGACAGTTGGCGGGTTGCAGTTTATTGGCTTGGATGATTTGTGGAGTCCGATGTTTGATCCGGTGGGAGTGCTCGCGCAGGGAGGCAAGGATGCTGCCAGCATCGTGCTCTGTCACAACCCCGATGCCGCGGACAAGCCGGTGTGGAGCGAATATCAAGGTTGGATTCTGGCTGGGCATACCCACGGAGGACAGTGTAAACCGCCATTTTTGCCGCCACCGCAGCTGCCGGTGATCAACAAACGGTATACGTCAGGCGAGTTTGCATTGGATGGCAAGCGCCGGATGTACATCAGCCGTGGCGTGGGTCATTTGCTCAGAGTGCGATTCAACGTGCGCCCAGAGGTAGCCGTGTTCAGATTGCGACGCGTGATGTCGAGCGCAACATAATACGCAGGCTTTCGGCTGCCCGAACACCATCCCGCTGATACGAGGCGTGGCTTCGAGAATGGTGGCGTTGCTGGTAGGCTAGCAACGCAAACATGGAGCTGACGCCCCGCCAATATCGAGGGCTTTGTTCGATTTGCGATACGTTTCTGCCTGCAGCGCCTGGATGGCCTTCGGCGGTGGAGCGAGGCGTGCCGGATGCGCTGGCTGCGGCGCTCGACTTCAATCCGCGAGCTGTTGATCGCTGGGAATTTTTGAACTTGTTGGATATCTGGGATTCCTCTCTACACTCCTTCATTGAAGTCGGTAGCTGGTTGCAATTTTCAGTGCTCCCTCGAGAAGACAAGCAAAGAGTGATGTTGTCGTGGGCGGATAGCCGGCTGACACTGCGGCGGGCGGCATTTCAGGCGCTACGCAAAGCGGTGGGATTTTTGTACGTGATGCTGCCGGGAGCGCCGGGTGAGGCGAATCCAGTTTGGGAAAATATGGGCTACCCAGGGCCGATTGGAGTACAGCGGCCCGACGCGCTACGAAAACTAAGCGTGATCGTTCCGGAAGGGGAGACAACGCTCAAGTGCGATGTGTGCGTGATCGGATCAGGCGCGGGTGGAGGGGTTGCTGCGGCTGTTCTGGCGGCAGCGGGAAAAGAAGTGATCGTGCTGGAGGCGGGAGGCTACTTTGATGATGCGGATTTTGACGGCGCGGAGCTGAAAGGATTTCAGCGCCTTTATGCCGAGTGTGGGTTCGCGTCGACGCGCGATCACAGCGTTGGATTTCTTTCGGGCGAATGTCTGGGCGGCGGAACCGTCGTGAATTACTGCACATCGTTTCGTACGCCGGACGAAATTCGAGAAGAGTGGACGGAGGAGGGCGTTGAGTGGATTCGCGGGACGGAGTACACGAAAAGTCTCGATGCGGTGTGCGAACGGCTTTCCGTGAATACTTCTCACAACCGCGTTTCGAAACGCGAACAGATTCTGGAGCGCGGACTGAAGAGCCTGGGATGGCACGTGGATGCGATGCCGCGCAACGTGATTGCTTGCGAGCAGGATGGCGTGTGCGGGTATTGCGGATATGGATGCGCGATCGGCGCGAAGCAATCGGCGGTGAAGACGTGGTTGGCGGACGCACAAAGGCACGGCGCAAAATTTGTGGTGGAAACGCGCGCGGAGCGGGTACGAGTGGAACGCGGTGCCGCTACCGGAGTGGAAGCGCGGTCGAAACGGGGCCACCGCGTCGTTGTGAAATGCAAATCCGTTGTTGTGGCCTGCGGAGCAATTCACACGGCGGCATTGTTGCTGCGCTCTGGGCTTGCGAATGAACACATCGGGCGGCACTTGCATCTGCACCCGGTGTCAAACATCAGCGGCGTGTTTGAGGAGGAGATTCGTCCGTGGGAAGGGACAATGCAGGCAATTTATTCGGACCAGCATCGTTATCTGACAGGGAATTACGGGGTGAAGTATGAAACGACGGCGCTGCAGCCGGTGATTGCAATGGCTGTAATGCCGTGGCGCGAGCCGGAGGATTTTCGCGCGCGAATGGCACTGCTGAAGAATACGTCAGCGATCGGCGTTTTGCTGCGCGATCGAGGAGCGGGTCGCGTGACGATCGATCGGGAAGGGCATCCGGTGTCGAGTTATGCGCTTTCGGATTTCGACCGGAGGCATATGCAGCACGGATTTCGCGGGGCGGCGGAAATTCTGGAGAATGCGGGCGCACGTAGAATTTATTCACCGCACGCGAAGTTGTGCTCGTATGAGCCAGGGAAAAACGGATCGATCGAAACGTTTGGGAAAGATATGGACGCGGCAGGTTGGGGAAACGCGCAAGTTGCTCTGTTTTCGTTCCACATCATGGGCACCGCGCGCATGGGTGATTCAGCAAGGTTTTCTGCGACGAATCCTGAGGGCGAAACCTGGGAAGTGAAGAATTTATCCGTAATGGATGGCTCGTCGTTTCCGAGCGCGTCGGGTGTGAATCCGATGATTTCGATTGAGGCGATTGCGCATCGGAATGCGGGAGTGCTGTCGTCGAAGGGATGAATACCTCGACGCGTCGATTGGAAGTGAGGATGACGGACGAGGTTCCGTTGTCACGACGTTGATGCCGAATAGAATGGCTATCCCAGTAAGGGCCTGCGACCTCCGCCCTCCAAGTATTTCTGAAGACGATGACGCTCTTCCGTTACATTACTCATCAGCGGACCCCGATGGCCAGGGCAAATGATCTCTGTCTCTTCACGAAGGCATAGAATGGCTGAGGCTTTGGCCGCGGGCAAGTCTGGAGTTACCGGCCTCGCCATCAGCCGAAGCCGATTTGCTACCACTGCCAAAGCATCGCCACAGAACAGGGTGCGCGTTGGCTCATGCACATACGCAACATGTCCGTCTGTGTGACCGGGCGTGGCCAATACTCGGAAGCCGCCCTCAATGATTTCGCCGTCACTTACGAGCCTATTCGCAGCTACAGCTTTGGGTGCGGCCTCTTCTCGCAATCCTCGTAGCAGAACTAGAACACCCTCTTCGGGAACGTGTTTGCCGAGCCAACCACGAATCCCCTGTGTTGCGGTTTGCCTCGTTAGGAAGGGCTGGTCGCCTGCCGCGTACTACACACGTAGGCCAAATTTGCTCTTCAAGAACGCCGCGCCCGCCGAGTGATCATTGTGCCAGTGCGTAAGGAGGATTGCTCTCAAGCGCTCGGGTGGGATGCCGACGGACTCCATACCTTCGAGGAAGTCTTCGGCATCCGAGTCCATGCCGACATCCACGGCAAAGACTCCGGCTTCCGCGGACACCAGATAGGAACACGCAAAGTACGAGGGCCTACGAAAGCACCAGAGGCTATCGGTAACAGAGATGACTTGGATTTTAATCGGTGCCTCGCTCGCCCACAGTCTACAACACCAATGCTGGACCATAAGATGTCGCCAGACGAGGAGTCACGAACCAAATTAGCGGCTTTTTGGCGCGCGGAGACGGCCCGGCGTATAATGGGGGAATGCCAATTAGCCAAAATAGTGCACAGAGGCACGGCACAATGCATGGAACCACGGTCTTGTGCGTGCGCAAAGACGCTAAAGTAGTGCTAATCGCGGATGGGCAGGTGACGATGGGCGATCACGTGATGAAGCACACCGCGCGGAAGACGCGGCGGTTGTACCAGGACAAAGTGATTGCGGGATTTGCGGGCTCGACTGCGGACGCGATTTCGTTGTTTGAGCGGTTTGAAGGGAAGCTGCAGGAATTTTCAGGGAATTTGCAGAAAGCGGCGGTCGAGTTGGCGAAGGATTGGCGGAAGGACCGCGCGCTGCGCCATCTGGAGGCGTTGTTAATTGTAGCGGACACCAAGGCGACATTTATCTTGTCCGGAAACGGCGACGTGATTGAGCCTGACGACGGAATTGTGGCGATTGGGTCGGGCGGTTCGTATGCGCTTGCAGCAGCACGCGCGCTGATGAAACACTCAAAGTTGTCCGCGAAGGATCTGGCGATGGAAGCGATGCGCATCGCGAGCGAGATTTGCATTTACACCAACGCGAATTTTACGGTCGAAGAATTAGGCTAGAAGTGGGCTGGACAACGTGAAACGATTGAGCAAACTCTAAGAGCAGGGGACAGGTCACAAAGATTTCCTATGCCAAGCAAGTCTGACAAAGAACTGATTTTGATGCCCGGAGGCACGAATGGCGCGGCTCCGGAGAGCGAAGAATTTTTACCGGCGCTGGACGATATGACGCCGCGCGAAATCGTCGTGGAGCTGGACAAATATATTGTTGGCCAAACAGCGGCGAAGCGGGCCGTAGCCGTCGCGTTGCGCAACCGCGTGCGACGGCAGAAATTGCCTCCTGAAATTGCTGAAGATATTTTACCGAAAAATATTTTAATGATCGGGCCGACGGGGGTGGGCAAGACGGAAATCGCACGGAGACTCGCGCGCCTGGCGGGCTGTCCGTTCGTGAAAGTGGAAGCGTCGAAATACACGGAGGTCGGCTACGTCGGGCGCGATGTGGAGTCGATGGTGCGCGATCTTGTCGAAATGTCTCTCGACATGGTGCGCGAAGAGAAATTGGATGAAGTTGCGGAGCGCGCCGAGCAAGCTGCTGAAGAACGAGTACTGGATGTGCTGCTGCCTCCGCCACCACCCGCTGCGCCGGGAACACTCGAAAGCGATGCAGCCGCGCAGCGCGAGCAGAACCAGCGCACACGGGAAAAACTTCGCGCGCAATTGCGCGAAGGCAAACTCGACCAGCGCATGGTGGACCTCGAAGTTCGCGAACGGATGATGCCGTCGTTCGAAGTCATCTCCAACCAGGGCGTCGAAGAGATGGACGTCAACTTCAAGGAGATGCTGAGCGGCATGTTCGGCCAGCAGAAAAAGAAGCGCAAAATGAACGTGGCCGATGCGTTCGAATATCTGATCCAGGAAGAAGAAAGCAAGCTGCTGGACATGGATCAGGTGACGCGCGTTGCCGTGGAGCGCGCCGAGCAAATGGGAATTATCTTTATCGACGAGATCGACAAAGTAGCGGGACGAGAGTCCGGACACGGACCGGACGTGAGCCGCGAAGGAGTGCAGCGCGATATTTTGCCCATCATTGAAGGCACCACGGTGAACACACGCTACGGAATGATTCGCACCGACCACATTTTGTTTGTGGCAGCCGGCGCGTTCCACGTGACGAAGCCTTCGGATTTGATTCCGGAGCTGCAAGGCCGGCTACCGATCCGCGTGGAGCTGCAATCTCTGAAAGAAGAAGACTTCGTGCGAATTCTGACCGAGCCGAAAAACGCGCTGATCAAACAGTACGTGGCGCTGCTGGAGACGGAAGGAATCAAGCTGAATATTACGGATGACGCCGTCGAGACGATTGCGCGTTTTGCGACGACGGTGAACGAACAGACGGAAAATATCGGCGCGCGACGGCTGCACACCATTCTTGAAAAGGTTTTGGACGAGCTGTCGTTTGAGGCTCCGGATCTGAAGAAGAAAGCAGTGAAGGTGGATGCCGCGTACGTGAACAAACAGCTCGCGGACATCGTGAAGAATCAGGATTTGAGCCGGTACATTCTGTAGAAATCGAAATACGAAGCGCGAAATTCGAACGCCGGAGCCGCGAATTCGGTGAATGGTCGCAGAACCATCCTCCACTGCAAGCAACGTTTCGATTTTCGAATTTTGATTCTCTTTTTTTTTACTCTGTCTGGCTGCGGAGCGCCGGGCGAACCGCAACCACCCTCCCCTCCGACACCCGTGCCGATCACTGATTTGACCGCGCACCAGCACGGCAACGGCGTCCAACTCGTCTTTACATTGCCGTCGCGCACTATTTCCGGTCAACGGCTTGCAGAACCTCCCGCTATGGAAATCTTTCGAGGTTCGCTGAAGCCAAGCGGGTCGCCGGACAACAAATCCTTCAAGCTGGTCTACACAATTCCCGGAGCGTTGGCCAATGCTCACACGGCGGAGGAAAAAATTCAGTTCACCGATCCGCTCCCGCCGGAAGATTTGCGTATAAGGCCGGGCGCGATGTACGCATATCGCGTCCGCACGCGCGCTTCGAAGAAAAAAGATTCTGCCGATTCGAACACCGTGGTCGCAAAGGTGTATCCGGTTGCGGAGCGAATCGCTTCGCTGGACGCGCGCGTGACACAGAACGCGATAGAGCTGTCGTGGCCCGTGCCCGCGCTGGCCGGCGCCGAAAGCGCGGGCGAAACCCTCGCTGGATATCACGTTTATCGTGGCGAACTGGAGACGACTGCGTTGAATCCAGCGTCCGGCGATCTTTCGCAAGCAAAGTGGAAGTCGCCTCCAAGTTTGCTCTCGCCCGTGCCGAGCAATTCGTATCGCGATACGTTGTTCGATTTTGGCAAGACGTATGCCTACCAAGTGCGAAGCGTGGTGATCGCGGAAGGAATTCCAGTTGAATCGGACGATTCAGCGCCGGCGATTGTGACGCCGCGCGACACATTTCCTCCTGCTGTGCCGCAGAACGTCGTGGCGACGCAGATTCCCGGCGCCGATGGCGTCCTTGTCGATCTTTCGTGGTCCATTAGTGTGGAAAGCGATTTTGCTGGTTACCGCGTCTATCGTTCAGAAAGGCCGGATGAGCGCGGACTGCCAGTGCCAATGGAGTTGTTACTCTCGCCGACGTATCGTGATAGTTCCGTTCAGCCCGGCCACCGTTATTGGTACGTAGTGACCGCAGTGGATCGCACGGGCAATGAAAGTGCCCCCTCAGAACCTGCAGCCGCCGATTTGACGCAACCTTTGCCATAAATTCGGGTTCATAGAGCGTTAGGTGGGAATACCACGGATGTCCGTTCGCGAAAGCAATCCGGGACCGGTTCGCCGCGCTGCGGCGCAGCACGTTGCGGTCTGGATTGGCGTTTACACAGGCCTTGCGCTTTCCATTTCACTCACCGCGTGGATTATCCTGGCAAACCGGTTCCCTTTTCTTGAGCCGTTTGACCGCGAGCGCAATCTTGCGGCGACCACATTGATTGGTTTGTTTGCGCTGATCCCTGTGATGCGATATATGAACGCGCCCAGATCGCTGGTGATGTCCGGCTTGGTTGCCTGGGGAATGTTGAGTTTCGCGTATCGCCTTCTTTGCATATTTTTTCCCAGGTTGTCGGGCATACGAACTCCCACGCAAGTGCTGATGTTCGGAGCGCTCTTCTATCTGATTTCCGCCACGGTGGCTTGGATGGTGGCCGTGGTCTGGAAAGTCCGGCAAAGCGACTCGTCTCACTCACACGTGAACCGCTGAACTGCTACACTGATCAACCATGAAATTTTGCAGATTTATTTCTTCGGCCCTAGGCGCGAGCGTTCCCCGCTACGGCATTCTCGAGGGAGAAAAAGTCCAGGAAATTTCCGCGACTCCATGGACAGAATGGAGCGGCACGGGTCGGTCGTTTCCGCGAACTTCTGTGCGGCTGCTTGCGCCGGTCGAGCCGAGAAAAATTGTTTGCGTTGGCCGTAATTATTCTGCTCACGCTGCGGAGCTGGGGAATGATGTTCCAAAGGAACCGCTGATTTTTCTGAAGCCGCCGACCTCAATCGTCGGACCGTCCGATGCGATTGTCCTTCCAAGCTATTCGCGGCGAGTTGAGCACGAAGGAGAATTGGGGCTGGTCATGGGCCGCAAGTGTGCGCATCTGAATGATCACGAAAATCCACTGGACTACGTGCTGGGCTATACGTGTGTGAACGATGTGACAGCGCGAGACTTGCAAAAAGCTGACGTGCAGTTCACTCGCGCAAAGAGCTTTGACACGTTTTGTCCAACCGGGCCGTACATCGAATCTGAATTGCATCCTGGCGATCTGCTGGTCGAGGCGTTGGTAAACGGCGAAGTACGTCAATCCGGAAGAACGTCGCTCATGGTGTTTCCGCCGCCGTTTCTAGTGCGGTGGATTTCTCGGATGATGACGTTGGAGCCCGGTGACCTGATCGCCACAGGGACGCCTTCAGGCGTGGGTCCCCTCGCCGAAGGAGATGTAGTGGACATTCGAATTGGCGGGATTGGCGTGTTGAGCAATCCGGTGCATGCTCTTATCGCGTAGATTCAATTTGGCGGCGGCAATTGGTTAAAATAGGTGCTCTTGGGATTGCCGCTGAGCCGGGCGCGCAGAGCGCTGGCAATTTTTTGTGGAACATGGCGGGCTCCCGTAATCAAAAGTGGCTGAGGGTCTGAACGTTGAAGAGCTTGATTGCTGATTGGAAAATGGTTGCCGCGGTTGCGGGAGCCGCGATCGCCGGAATTGCCATGATCGCGTACGCGTTCTTTCGTCCGGCGGTGGATCCGGAAGCAGCCGAACGCAAGCGCAGGCTGCACCTGAACCAGATTGGACGTATTGCGGAAGGCCAGGTGGTGGAACTTGCCGAGCACGATGCCGAACCGCCGCCTCCTTCACGCGGAATCTTTGGAAGCAAGCCTCAGCCGTTGGTAGCGAACCGTTCGCGGCAGCTTGTTTCTTACAGCTACGCAATTTCTGGCGTCACATATCACACGGCGCAGGACATCACAGGGCTCGAAAGCCAGGTACGGCTGGAACGGCTTGTTGCTGGGCAACCTGCCAGCATCAAGTATGATCCATCCAATCCCGTGGATTCGATTCTGGTAGCCGACGATTGGTCGGGTTTGCGCTAAGCTAGAGCCGTTGCGCCGGTGGCGGAGAATCGCGCCTTCGCGAATTCGTCGCCGCTCCCGAGTTCTCTTCATGAAACGAATCCTCGCCTCCATTCTGACAACGATCCTGATCATTGCTATGACGTTGGCTGCCATGTTTGTGCTGGTTGGCGCAACTTTGAAAGTGACGGCCATCCAGTCGCCGGTGACTCGTGCTGCGGCAATCGGCGCGGAGATTGTGCTTGGGATCGCGTTGCTTCTCGGCACGGTATGGCTCGCCACGCACCTTGCTGTCCGCATTTTCCATGTACAGGAACCGCATTCCACGGGAGAGCCGCGTGCCTGAAAAAAAATCATCGCCAGCCACCGCGAATTCACAGCCGGGACGAATCGCGGAATTGCAGCGGCGCAGCGAAGAAGCGGAAGCTGGCGGCGGGCCAGAGCGGCGCGAACGCGAGCACAAAGCGGGCAAACTGACTGCGCGCGAAAGAATTAATTTGCTGCTCGACGAAGGCTCCTTCGAAGAACTCGATAAGTTTGTGCGGCATCATTGCACCGATTTCGGCATGGAATCGCAGCGGCCTGCCGGCGACGGATTTGTAACCGGATTCGGACGGATAGACGGCCGGCTTGTCTATGTCTTTGCACAGGACTTTACGGTGTTCGGCGGTTCGCTTTCCGAGTCGAATGCGCAGAAAATTTGCAAGATCATGGATCTAGCCATGCGCAACGGTGCCCCGGTGATTGGCTTAAACGATTCCGGGGGCGCGCGTATTCAGGAAGGCGTGATGTCGCTCGCGGGTTACGCGGAGATTTTTTTGCGTAACACGCTGGCCAGCGGTGTGATCCCCCAAATCAGCGCGATTATGGGACCGTGTGCGGGCGGCGCCGTTTATTCTCCTGCGATTACCGATTTTATTTTCATGACCCGCGAAACTTCGTACATGTTTGTCACCGGGCCTGACGTGATCAAAACCGTGACCCACGAAGAGGTGACCAAGCAGGAGCTTGGCGGTGCGATGACGCACAACGAAAAGAGTGGCGTGGCGCATTTTATTTCACGCGACGACGCCGACGGCTGCGCCATGATTCGTGAGCTGCTGGGATTTCTGCCTTCGAACAATTTGGAAGATCCGCCGCGGCGGCCCACAAACGACCCGGCGACCCGGCGGGAGGCAGCGCTCAATTTGCTGGTGCCCCCGGATCCCCTGAAGCCCTATGACATCAAGGATGCGATTCACTCGGTGGTGGACGACGGCTACTTTTTTGAAGTTCATGAGCACTTCGCGAAAAATCTGGTGGTGGGATTTGCGCGGATGGACGGGCGTTCTGTCGGCATCGTCGCAAACCAGCCGGCGTTTCTTGCCGGCGTTCTTGATATCAACGCGTCCGTGAAGGGAGCGCGGTTCGTCCGTTTTTGCGACGCTTTCAACATTCCGTTGATCACATTCGAGGATGTGCCAGGATTTCTTCCCGGAACCCAGCAGGAATTTGGTGGGATTATTCGTCACGGCGCGAAGTTGCTGTACGCGTTTGCGGAGGCTACCGTTCCGAAGATCACGGTGATCACTCGTAAAGCGTATGGCGGGGCATATTGCGTTATGGCTTCAAAACACATCCGCACGGATGCAAACTTTGCCTGGCCAATGGCGGAGATCGCCGTGATGGGGCCGGAAGGCGCGGTAAACATTGTCTACAAGCGCGAATTGGACAAGGCGCCCGAAGCGGAACGTGAAAAATTGCGGCAGGAAAAAATCGCGGAGTTTCGCGAACGGTTCGCGAACCCATTCATCGCCGCAGAACGCGGCTACATCGATGCTGTGATTGAGCCAGCGGAAACTCGCACGCGCATCATCACCGCGCTGCGTTCTTTGGAAAACAAGCGAGACACAAATCCAAAGAAAAAGCATGGCAACATCCCTCTGTAAAAGCGGCTGTCATCCTGAGCTTTCTGGCTGCTGCCGGAATGCGGAGGATCGAAAACGTCCGCGGGCTCGTCGCTCACGATGGCGTCTCTTCCCCAACCATTATTTCAGCAGATACTCCTTCAAGAATTCCACGGTGGCGTAGAACTGAAAGTCCTGATTGGTTTTCTTGCGGAAGCCGTGGCCTTCGTCTTTGCCCATTAGATACCAGACAGGCGTGCCCTGCTTTTTCAGTGCGGCGACGATCTGTTCGCTTTCGCTGACTGGGACGCGTGGATCGTTCTTGCCGGCCACCACCATCATCGGTTTCTTGATCTTGTCGATGTTGTTCATCGGCGCAATTTTCTCCAGGAACTCATGCATCCTGGGGTCGCGCTCGTCGCCGTACTCCACGCGGCGAAGATCCCGCCGGTAAGCCTCGGTGTGTTCCAGGAATGTCACCAGGTTGGACATCCCGACGATGTCGACCGAACACTTGATGCGGTCGCTGTAAAACGTGGAAACCGCGAGGGTCATATGTCCGCCGTAACTGCCGCCGGTAACGCAGATGCGGCTCGCGTCGAGATCCGACTGCGCGCCGATCCAGTCGAAAAGCGAATTGATGTCTTTGTACGTGTCCTCACGCTGAAAACCATTGTCCAGCAGCGAGAATGTCTTGCCGTAGCCTGTCGAGCCGCGCACGTTCGGATAGATGAGCACGATTCCCAATTCATTCAAATAGTAATTTCCCCGACCCAAAAACACAGGCTGTGATTGGCCCTCCGGTCCACCGTGAATCACGACAAGCACAGGCCGCTTCCCTGAAAATTTCGCGGCTGGCGGCCGATAAAGAAAACCTGAAATTTCCTTTCCGTCGAAACTTTTCCACTTTACGAGTTCGGCTTCGGGAAACGCGTCGGTCTTCACAGCGGTTTCGCTGGTGGTCCACCGTTCGAGCTTTCCGGTAGTTACATCGATGGAATAGGAGTCGCCGGAACCGCGGGCGTTCGTCACAGTAAAGCCGAGGTCGCGGCTATTCTGGTGCCAACGAATCACGCCGACTACGCCTGCAGGCAGCTTCGGTAATGCTGCGTCTTTGTCAAAGCTCGAATTCCGCACATGGACAATGCTTACTCCCGCTTCGTTTGTGACGAAAGCAGTCCGCCGCCCGTCATGGGAGATTTCAAAGGATTCAACGTCCCACGGAATATCTGATGTGAGGTATTTGTGTTGTTTGGTTGCCAGGTCGAGATATGCCAGCCGGTGGAATTCCGAGTCCTTATCAGTCGTGACATAAACACCTTTACCGTCCTTGCTGAATTGACCGTCGTTGTAAGAGATTTTTTCTTTCGTGTCGCGCGGCGTCAGCGAAATTTTCTCTCCTGTCGTAGAGTCCACCAGCCAGAGATACGACTCGTTGATCGAAAGTCCTTCCAGCAGGAGGATGTGCTTGTCGTCCGGCGACCAATCGAGAGGCTGCCAGCCGCCACCTTCCAATTTCGTCAGCAGGTGGTCTGTTTTTGGGTCGGCGGGATTTATAATCCACAGGTCGGTGTCCTTTCCTGTGCGCCGCGTGGACATGTATGCGATCTCGTCGCCTTTCGAAGACCATGGACCGAGAAGATTTCGCGCCTTTCCATCGGTCAGCAATGTCACATCGCCCGTTTTCACGTCGTAGCGATAGAGCTGATACCATTCGCCGCCGCCAATATCCTTGCTGAAGACGATGTAGTTGCCTCCGTTTGGATGGAATCGTCCATTCGTGACGGCGTCAGAATAAAACGTGAGTTGCTGACGCGCGCCGCCCGCCATGGCGACTAAGTGAAGTTGAGGCGTGTCGCCAAAACGCGTGGCAATCAGCATCTCGCGCTTCACAGGATTCCAGTCGGACAAGCCCGCGCTTCGGTAAGCGCCGTAACGCCCCGCGGTTTCAGCCAGTGAAGCAGGAATTTTGGGAACGCCATTGGCAACCATGCTTTCAGGAGGGGTGATCGTCGGTTCCTGTGCGGGGACCGTTGCTGCGATAAACAAGATCGCACCCAGCGGTATCCAGATTTTGCGTGTGTTTAGTTTCATTGATCAGACTTCTCCTTTTGCCACGCCGATATCCGTTATACTCGAAACAATTAGACACGCAAGTAAAATGGCGCGGATTCCGGACGCGGAGCGCGTGCTAGAATCTCGCTGCATTCCATATCAAGCATGTTCCGAAAAATCCTCATTGCGAACCGCGGTGAAATTGCCGTGCGGATTCTCCGCGCGTGCCGCGAGCTCGGCATCCGAACCGCTGTCGTCTTTAGCGAAGTGGACCGCAAGTCTTTGCACGTACGGTTGGCGGATGAAGCATACCTCATCGGTCCAGCGCCTTCGCGTGAAAGCTATCTGTGCATCGATAAAATCATGGATGTCGTGCGGCGCGCAGGTTGCGACGCAATCCACCCTGGGTACGGTTTTCTTGCGGAGAACGCCGCGCTGCCGCGCGCCTGTGTCGAAGCGGGCATTACGTTCATTGGGCCATCCGCGGAAGCGATGGAAGCGCTAGGCGCAAAAACTGCCGGTCGACAACTAGCGCGTCGCGCGGATGTTCCCACGGTTCCCGGGACGAACGATCCGATTGAAGACCCGCAGCATGCCCAGGAACTCGCGCGCGGTATGGGCTATCCGGTATTGCTGAAGGCGGTTGCGGGGGGTGGCGGAAAAGGCATGCGGCTGGTAGCAGGCGATTCCGAATTTGCCGCGGCGTTTCGCGAAGCTTCATCAGAAGCATTGAATGCGTTCGGCAACGCGAGCGTGTACCTGGAAAAATATCTCGAAAAGCCCCGGCACATTGAAATTCAGATTCTAGCCGATGCGCACGGACGTGTGGTTTCACTTGGTGAGCGCGAGTGTTCCGTGCAGAGGCGTCATCAGAAGGTGATCGAAGAAGCGCCTTCACCGATCATGACTCCGGAATTGCGCAAACGCATGGGTGACGCGGCGGTGCGGCTCGCGCGTGCGGGTGGCTATACCAATGCCGGGACCGTCGAATTTCTGGTTGATGCTCACTACAATTTTTATTTTTTGGAAGTGAACACGCGCTTGCAGGTGGAGCATCCCGTTACCGAGCAAGTCACTGGACTCGACCTGGTGAAACTGCAAATTGCGATTGCTGCCGGCCACAGGCTTCCGTTTGCGTGGGAAACAATCACGCCGCGCGGCCACGCCATGGAAGTGCGCCTGTACGCGGAAGACCCCGAGAATAATTTCTTTCCTTCACCTGGAAAAATTCTTTCGCAGCATACGCCCAGCGGTCCGGGGATACGCGTGGACGAAGGTGTGTACGAAGGCTGGACTGTACCAACGGATTATGATCCTTTGCTGAGCAAACTGATCGCCTGGGGCAACAGCCGTGAGGAGACGATTGCGCGATTACGCCGCGCCCTCGAAGAATATTCCATCACCGGAATCAAAACGAATGCAGTTTTGTTCCGCCGCATTCTCGCGGACCCGGATTTTCTTCGCGCGGAGATACACACCAAGTGGCTGGACGAGTTGCTTCGCAGGCCCCACCCGGTGGCACAAGACGGCACAAGCGGAGAGGACGCGGCGGCAGTTGCCGCAGCGGTGTGGCAGGCCACGCAGAACGGTGCCAATTCGGCGACCCCCACAACGAGTGGGAACACCGGGATAGCAGAATCCGAATGGAAGCGCGAGGGCCGGCGGCAACAGCGGGAGCGCTTCTCGTGAAATACGAAGTGATGGTGGGTGGAAAGTTGCGCGTTGTGGAGTTGATGCGCGTGGACGAGGAGTGGCAAATCTCCCTGGACGGCAACGAACTGGACGTGAGCGTCGTCGAAGTTGCGCCGCATACATTCAGCGTTCTGCTGAAGGGCGAGTCGCATCAGATTCGCATTGCGCCACGGCCGGACGGAACGCTCACGCTTCATTCGGGACTCGCGGAGTATCACGGGGAAGTAACTGATCCGCGCCTGTGGCGAGGCCGAAGACACGGCGCTCTCGAAGCAGAAGGCCGGCAACAGATCACCGCGCCGATGCCGGGAAAAGTGGTGCGCGTGCTGCTGCAAGAAGGCGACACGGTTGAGGCGGGACAAGGCTTGCTGGTGGTGGAAGCCATGAAGATGCAGAACGAAATCCGTTCGCCGAAGAGCGGACGAGTCGAGAAGCTTTTTGCTAAAGAAGGACTCGCAGTGAACGCCGGAGATGTGCTCGCCTGGGTGGAATAAATTTAGCTGAGAAAATTAATTTTGTGGAACGACCGGCTTGACAGGAAGAGTTGTCTTCGCAGCAGCGGGAAGTTTACCATTCGATTCCAAAACCTGGCGGGCAAGATAATTGGTTACGCGCGCGTCATCGCGTGCTACCGCGAGATACGACGCACGGAGCAACTGTTCCTTGCGATTGCGGAGCGTGTCGCGGATGGATTGTTGCACTTGCGGATCGGTGAGGCCACGAAGTCCGGGAGCTTCGCGCGTAACGAGTTTCAAAATGCGGATGCTGTCTTTCAACACGATTGGCGGGCTAACTTGTCCGGCTTTTAATCCGATTACAAGTTTTTTCAGCGCGGGATCGGACTGGTTGAGCGACGATTCCGGAACGTAACCGAGATCGCCGCCGGTGGCCGCGGAATTCATGTCCTCGGAATAGTCCATCGCTAGTTGCGAAAAATCGGCGCCGCTGTTCAGGCGGTCCACCAGCATTTTCACTTTGCGCTGGGCTTCGGCTTCGTTGGTGGCATCATCATTTTTACGATTTCGGATTTGCGGTTCCTTGCGCGGAGTTACGACAATTTGTGCGATGCGGTATTGGGGCTCGGCGACATTAAATTGCGGGCGGTTTGCGTTATAGAATTCGGCGATGTCCTGATCAGTGATCACGACTTTGGAGACCACTTCGCGATTGATCAGCTTCTGAATGGAAAGTTCGCGCCGGACAGTGTTCTTCAGATCTTCGACGGTGACGCCGCGCTCCTTGAGCTGGCGCTGAAATTCTTCCTCGGTGTAAGGGCTCTTGAATTCGGTGAATTTGTCCTCGACTTCGCCGTCGCTGGCTTCGAGGTTCAGTTTTTTGGCGCGTTCGAGCAGGATTTCGTTGTTGATCAGCTCATCGATGACGTTGAGCTTGAGCGAGAGGGCTTCTTCCTGCGAAGGCTCCTGGCCCTCCGGACTGATGCGCGTGCGGTAATACTTATCGACTTCGTCGCGCTTGATTTCCTTGCCGTTGACGACGGCCCAAACGTCGGCCGCGGGCGCGGTGCTGCTTTTGCAACCGGCCAGGGAAAAAAGGGCCGCCAAAAAAAGAGCTGCCGGAAAAAGGAGAGAGGCCGCAAATGGAAGAGGCTTTGCGGCAGAGTTGCGCTTGCGAAGGGAATTCACGCGCAGAGTTTGCAAAGGATATCGTCCCGCTTAGGCGGCTTTTTTGACTTTGCCCGCGCGAATGCACGCGGTGCAGACTTTCACGCGCTTGCGCGCGCCAGACACCAGGGCGCGAACGGACTTCAGATTCGGATTCCAACGGCGACGACGGGTATTGTTGGCGTGGCTGACTACGTTGCCGTAGCTTGGAGCCTTGCCGCAGTACTCACACTTCATTGCCATAATTCTTCTTCCTATTAGGTCAGGGTCCGTAAAACAACCCTGAATCTTTTTTATCACAAGGTTTGTCAAACAAACCCTGAAACCCGCTTCCAATAAATTGAAATTGCAGACTTGTAAGTATAGCAAAGGATTGATTGGGGAGAAAGCGTGCTTCGAATGCCAGGAGATTAGCGAATGTTGTATCGTCCAGCGATGAGATCAATAGGGCAAAGGAGAAGAGGCTAGCGGCTCCACTTTTGCAGAACCCGCAAGGGCCACCCAAAGTCGTCTTCAGAATCTGATGTGCAGCTGTCGCTACGTCGTCGTCGCGAATCCATCGGCTACCCGCCCGCGTGTTTTTTCGCTAAATAAAAAGTGCGTGTCCTAACATGCCCTCAAAGGCAAAGAAGAAAAATTGCACTTGTGTTGCTGTCTTGAGGGTGTACAAGGCTTCCACAACTCCGGGAGCGAGTTCACGATACTCGATATTGAGGCGCCTTGCCTCCGTGCCCCTACCCATCGACAAGAGGCTTGCTTCCGGTTTCGCCGCGAGACTTGTATCTCCTGAAAGATATGTTACTGAGGCGAGCCTTCCTTTCCTTTGGTCAAAAGCGAATATGAGTCCAATCGCCTGTTCGTCCATTGTATTTGCGGCTTTTCGGCCCCCGAAGGGCGACGACGGGTCCAGATTTGCTTGGCTCCTATCGAAGTGTCGCAAGCCCCAAAACCGTAGCTCCGTATTGACATACTTCCATTCAGGCAAAACATTAGGCAAAGCACGGACTCCGCTTTTGCCGTGCAGACGTGCCAACACTTCTTCCAAATAGGCCTTGTTCGTTGCAGCCACTAACGCGCGCTTGCTCGGAAAGGCGACAAACGTGGTCCATGTGTCGTTCTCCAGCTTCTCCTGGAACACTGCGCTCGCATGGCCTCCGATTTGTTCGACTTTCAAAACGGATCTCCGATTCTCTTTTATGAATGAATCCATGTCGTCATTGATGTCATCAGCAAACAAAGCTATGGCGCAACCTTCGAAGGGCATCTCTCCCCATCCTGAGGGAGGTCTGAAGTGGCGGGCGCCCTCAATAGCCAAAAGGATTTGCTTGCCTTTTAGCCGTGGGAGCAGCAGCCCATCGTTAAATCCGAACAATGAAAGTGGCAGAGTCTCGAAGGACTCCTCAAGCTCCTGATCGGTAATCGCGCGGTTTTCATCTTCCATCGGCCTGGGTTGACTAGCGGGAAGGGTGAATGGACCTCGCGCCACCGTAACAGTCTCCGTATCTTGGGGAAGCCATGAAAACACTTCTTGAATATCTGCGGAACCCGCTTCCTGCTGAGACTCTTGAGCGCCAAGCCCTGTAGGAAGAGCCATAGCGAGTAGTCCGAATACGAGAAAAATATATGCTCTTCGTTTATCGCTTGTCATAAACACAATTCTAAGCGAATCGCAGCCGACACCCAATCTGACGCTAACTCATCGCCTTGTTGTCAACTCCATGCAGTTACATTCAGTACGAGCTAGGTAAGGGCGTTACTTGGTGGCATGGATGCGGTCGGCGGGGACTTCTACTTGGGAGACGCCGCGGAAGGAGAAGAGGAGTTCTACGAGGTATTTGGGAGGTTGTTCGGAAGTTTGTTTGACGATGTGGGCGACGGCGTCGGTGACAGCGGCCTGAAAGGTTACTCCGCCGGCGTCGAGGCCTGCGAGGTTCACGCGCACGGGTTGGCCTGGTTGGAAGATTGCGGCCACCAAACAATGTTCGCGCTGGCGGCGGGCAAATGCAAGGTGGTCCGGGGCAACAGCGAAATTCGAAAAGCGAAACTCGAGACGGACGAAGGAAAGAGGAAAGACCAAGACCACGCTCAAAAACCGGGCACGATCCCGAGAAGCTCGGGACAAGTTATATCGTGCTCCTACATTGGCGACGGACACGACGTACGCAGCGCGAACCGGGCGGTCTCGGCCACGATGAGCGAAGATGGTGGGCTGAAGCCTAGCCACGGACGAAACGAGCGGAGATTCGGCCAGCGCCTCGACTAATGGTCGTGGGGCATTTGAGACATGTCGTGATGATGCGTGTCTTGAGGGGCTGGCTTTGCGGCGTGGCGGAGAGAGTTTAGGGCGGTGGGGTCTTGGGGGACGAAGTAGCCCACAACGATGCCCATGGCGCCGTCGCGGAGGAGTTTTCCGGTGGGATTGTTGTATGCCGAGGTGACAGTGAGTTTGTCGCCTGCGGCGATTGGGTAGCCGCCTGTTTCGAAGAACGTGACTACGGGGATTCCGAGGAGATGGCCTTGCGCGTCGGTTTTCGCTGGCAGCACAGCGACGGGTTTCGTGGCTTTCAAGTCTTCAGTTTTTGTGACTCCATACCTCGCGGCTTCCACGTTCGGCATCTCGGCATTGGCGACCGCAGTCTTCGAAGCTTCAGTTTTGTGAATTTCAGCCTCCTCGACTTGCGCCTTCTTAACTTCTGCATTTACGGTTTCAGCGTTCGGTACGTTACCGTCGGATGCAGATTTTGAGGCGCCTGCAACTTCACCGTTTGAAACTTCAGCTTTCGAAATCTGAGGCTTGCCAAGACTGAAATCTGTGGAACTGGAGACTTCCAGCGTGAGTTGCTGACCGTAGTCGTGCATGTGACCGCCAACGCCGAGGAGAACGCCTGAATATTTCACGGGAACGGAAGCAACTTTTTTGCTGGAGCCTGGCGGCAAATCGTAACTGGAGTTTGCGCACGTGTTGACGTCGATCCAGGTGGGATAGACATTCTTGACGGGAGCGGGAGATGCATCGTCGAGATAGGGGATTGTGACTTCGAGATACGCCATGTCGTAGGCGGTGGAAGTTGGATTGTGAATCATGGTTTCGATGCGAATCTGATCGCCTTTTTCGACGCGATAGCCGAAGCCGGGAATGAGCACCCAGTCGGTGAGTTCGCCGCCTGCGCCGAAAATGTGCTCCTCCTTATTAGGGCAGAGAAAATCGGAGCGGTTTTCGTTCCAGAAGGCAACGTGATGAAGAACGGTGCCGGGAACGGAGTTGCCAGCAGCGTCGACTAATTTCGGGTGATACGCGAGTAGCCAGCCACTCATCGGGATTGACCACACAAGGTCCGCTGGCTGCGGCATTTTCATATGAGAAGTGTTGGCGGGCAAGTTCATTGGACCAATGCGGAGTGTGATGGTGTGAACGTTTGAATCCGTTTTCGCGTCGAGCGTGACGCCTTTCGCGACTGTGTGGTGCATTCCGCCTTGCATGAATCCGTCGTGCGTGTGGGCGTGGGACATGTCGTGATCTTGAGCGGCGGGCTGCTGCGCCATAGAAACGGATGCCAGTAGAAAAGGAAAAAAGAGAAGGAAACGCATGGCGTACCTCGATAAGCCAGCCCGCCGAAGAGCCGGACTGAAGAGTCTGGGTAGAAACCTCAAGAGCAATTCCTCAGGGGCTGAAGCCCGATCGATCGCGAAGCACCTATGCCGGAGCTAAGGCTCCGAGCCCCAGGTTCTCAGTCACTGAAGCCTCGCACGTGATGAAACCCCCTAAGATTCATCATACGCCTTTGCTTTGCATGCGCCTTTTCTTCGGTATTGACGGCTTCAGAACGCGAAAAAAGGGATTACATAAGTATTACAAAGGTATGAAGCCCCGCATGGTACGTTCGAAATTGTAGTTACCCAAGTAGGGCCCTGAGGACAAACGGACCATGAGCGTATTGGAACACGACAAGACATTTGAACAGCCGATCAATTGGACAACGACCTTTTTTCTGGGAGCGTTCCATGTCGGCGCCATAGCGGCATTATTCTTCTTTACGTGGAAGGCGTTTGCGATTGCGTTTGTGCTTTGGTGGGTTGCCGGAAGTCTCGGAATCGGCATGGGCTATCACCGGCTGCTAACGCATCGCGGCTACAAAACACCGAAATGGGTGGAGTACTTCCTGACGACATGCGGGACACTGGCTCTGGAAGGTGGACCGATTGCGTGGGTGGCGACTCATCGAGTTCATCACCAGCTTACGGACGTGGAAGGTGACCCGCACTCGCCGCGCGAGGGCGGATTGTGGGCGCACATGGGTTGGATTATCACGGGCCGCGCAATGCACAACAAAGCGAAAGAGCTGCTGCACTTTGTGCCCGACCTTCGCAAAGATAAATTTCATTCATGGATTACGGAGTGGCATTGGGTTCCAATCGCGGCGCTTGGAGTGATCCTGTGGGCGATTGGTGGATTACCAGTGCTGCTGTGGGGATTGTTTTTGCGCACGGTGCTTGGACTTCACGCAACGTGGCTGGTGAATTCCGCGACGCATATGTGGGGATCGCGGCGGTTTCTGACGAACGATACGTCGAAGAATAGTTTTTGGGTAGCGATGCTAACGTTCGGAGAAGGCTGGCACAACAATCATCACGCGCATGCGCAGGCGGCGCGTCACGGAATTGCGTGGTACGAGTTCGACATCAACTGGTATGGAATTTGCGCGCTGAAGGCGCTCGGCCTGGCGTGGGATGTGAAACTTCCAAAATTGACGAAGCCCGAAGCGGAGCCGGCCATCGATGCGCCGGTGGGGCGCTTTGTGCCGGAAGCAGAAGTTGTGGTGCCGACAGCGGCGGGCGACTAGAGCGCGGAACAAATTCCGACGAATCCCTCTCTTCAATGTGTCAGCTCCGGCTGCGCAGACGCAAATGCGCAGCTCCGTGGCATCGTGATCTGGGCAACAAAATAACCAATAAAGAATAAGGGTGGCACAGCAGTGCTGCGCACCCCACGGGAAAGTGATTCCGACGACGGCAGAGGAGCTCGTCGTCCTACGACTCTGACATAAATTCCACGTCTGACATAAACTACAGGTATGCGCATAACACGTCGCACGAAAGCGATGGCGTTTTTCATCGTTCTGGGGACGTGTCTGGTTGCGGCGGCGATTGCGTTGAACGTCAGCTGGATTATTTTCCATTGGCGCCAGGTGGTTCCGCTGGTTCTTGGCATCATCCTGTTCGGACTTCTGATTGCGGGGCTGGTAATCAACACGATTTTCCTGGTGAGAGAAATTCGCCGCAACGAGCAGCAAGACAGCTTCCTGAACGCCATTACACACGAGTTGAAAACGCCGATCGCGTCGATCCGACTTTACCTGCAGACGCTTGAGAGCCGGCCGGTGGAGGAAACGCAGCGCCGTGAGTTTTATCGCATCATGCTGGAAGACACAGATCGTTTGCTTGGCACCGTCGAGCAAGTGCTGAAGGCCAGCCAAGTGCGGCAGGGAAGTGCACGACAGAATTGGGAAGAAGTGGATTTCGGCGCGGTGGTGCGGGACGCGCTGGGACTTGCGCGATTGCGGCAGCATTTGTCCGACGAAGCACTGCATTTTGGCAGCGCACCGGCGGACGGCATTACAGTCATGGGCAACGTCGAAGAACTTCGTACAGCGGTTTTCAATCTTTTTGACAATGCAATTAAGTATTCGGGCGACAAAAAGAAAATTGTCGTAGATATTCTGGCTCCGAACATAGACACGGTTTCGTTGCGCGTTTGCGACCGAGGCGTTGGAATCCAGCCAAAGGAACTGAAGCGAATTTTCAAGCGCTTCTATCGCGCACCAAATTCACTGACGCGAGATGTTAAAGGAACGGGACTAGGTTTGTTCATCGTGCGTTCGATTGCGCGCCGTCACGGCGGCGATGCGTACGCGGAGAGTCAGGGAGAAGGTCTGGGCAGCACGTTCACGATGCGACTTCCGAGAATTTACCGGGCATGAGCCGGATACTTATCGTCGAGGATGAAGCGCACCTTGCGCAGGGACTTCGCTTCAACTTTGAAGCGGAGGGTCACTTCGTCCAAACCGCGGAGCGCGGCGAGGATGCGCTGGAGCGTCTGCTGAAGAAGCGAGAGAGTTTCGACGCGTTGGTGCTCGATGTGATGCTGCCCGGGAAAGATGGCTTTTCGGTTGCGCGCGAATTGCGCGAAGCAAAGAATTATATTCCGTTGCTCATGTTAACTGCGCGTGGGCGACCGGAAGATGTGCTGAAGGGATTTGAGTCTGGCGCCGACGATTATTTGCCGAAGCCGTTCAACCTGAACATTCTGATTGCGCGAGTGGAAAGCTTGCTGCGGCGGAAAAATTGGACGCACAACACGAATAGCATTACGGCGGACCGTCCGCAGCAAAATTCCGACTTGCCAGACATTTTTCGGTTCGACAATAGAATTGTAGATTTTCGGAACCTTCAATTGCGAGCGGGAGAGAATGTGGTTCAACTGACGGTGATGGAAGCGGACCTGCTGCGCTATTTGATCAAGAACAGTGGACATCCCGTTTCGCGCAAATCAATTCTTCAGGACGTTTGGAATCTGCACGAAGAAACAGACACGCGCGCAATTGATAGTTTCATCGTGCGCTTGCGACGATATATCGAGCCAAAGCCTTCGAAGCCGCGGTATTTGCTTACGGTCCGAGGGCTCGGATACCAATTCGTGGCCAATCCAAAGCAGTAGAGTGGCCCGGCGGTCAAACCGCTATCACTTAAATCGGTGAGTTTGGGAACTGGGCCTTTACATCTCATCTCGTCGAACGCTCAGCTGTGTATAATGTGATTCGAAACAGCATGCCCGGACCCCGCACGAAGGAATTGCCAGAATTCCCGGCCTATCTGTGCGACTTGCCCGATGGAGGCCGCAATTGTGAATTCCCCCGAAGCTAATCTAGAAGAACCGCGACTGGTTTTGCGACGCGTTGTCATCGAGGGGCTGGAGCCGGAAATTGATGGCGGAAAATATCCCATCAAACGTACTGTGGGAGAACGAGTGGTGGTTGAGGCGGACATTCACGCCGATGGGCACGACGTCCTCAGTGCTGTAGTTTTATACCGACCGGACAGCGAGAGTGGCTGGAGCGAAACGGTCATGCGGCCGCTAGAGAATGACCGTTGGCGAGGACAATTTTTCGTGGAGAGCCTGGGGCCTTATTTCTATACCGTCCGGGCCTGGGTAGATACGTTTCAAAGCTGGTGTCGTGACACCGTAAAAAAAGCAGAGGCGGGTCAAGATATTTCTGTCGCCGGGCAGTTGGGAGTACGGTTGCTCCAGTCCGCCGCGAACCGAGCGCGCGGAAACGACTCAAAAAGACTAGCCGAATTCACGCTGGAGCTAAAGAGTGTTTCAAATGCAGACCCTGTGGCCGTGGTAAGGTGCGCCCGGAGTGCAGAATTGGCGGCACTGATGGGCCGTTACGCTGATCGCAGCCGAGCGACGACTTACGACAAACAACTCGCCGTTATGGTAGATCGCGAGAAGGCACGCTATAGCACCTGGTACGAGATGTTCCCCCGCTCATGTGGGGCGGAGCCCAAGAAGCATGGTACGTTCCGCGACTGCATGCGGAGGCTCGGATATGTTTCTGAGATGGGATTCGACGTCCTCTATTTCCCACCGATTCATCCGATCGGGTACACGAAGCGTAAAGGAAAGAACAACACCGCTCAGCCGGCGCCGGACGATCCTGGAAGTCCCTGGGCGATTGGCGCCGATGAAGGTGGACACATGGCGATTCATCCGGAGCTTGGGACGCTCGAGGAGTTCAAACAGCTTCAAACGAAGGCGCGCGAGCTGGGTATCGAGATCGCTCTGGATTTGGCATTCCAATGTTCGCCGGACCATCCATACATCAAAGAACACAAAGAATGGTTCCTCCAGCGGCCCGATGGCTCTGTGCAATACGCGGAAAATCCACCAAAGAAATATGAAGACATTTATCCATTTTACTTCGAGAGTGAAGACGCTCCCGAGCTCTGCGAAGAACTGAAGAGAGTGGTCTTCTACTGGATCGAGCAGGGTGTCCGTATCTTCCGTGTTGATAATCCACACACAAAGCCATTCGATTTCTGGGAGTGGTTGATTTTAGAAGCGCGGCGGGAATATCCAGAAGTGATCTTTCTGTCCGAAGCATTCACGCGTCCGAAAGTGATGCACCGGCTGGCGAAGCTTGGGTTCGCGCAATCCTATACGTATTTTACGTGGAAGAATACCAAATGGGAGCTCACGCAGTATTTCACTGAGATGACTCAGACATCCGTGCGGGAATTTGTCCGACTGAATGTTTGGCCCAATACTCCGGACATTCTGACCGAGTATCTACAGTACGGAGGCCGGCCGGCGTTTATGGCGCGCCTCGTTTTGGCGGCCACTCTCAGCGCGAATTACGGGATTTACGGGCCTGCATTCGAGCTATGCGAAAACAGGGCATTGCGCCAGGGTAGCGAGGAGTACCTGGATTCGGAAAAGTATCAGATTCGAGCGTGGAACACCGGCAGCCCTGACAGTTTAAAAGGCCTGGTCGCACGCGTGAATGAGATTCGGAGGGAGAATCCTGCTCTGCAGAGCGATTGGAGTCTGCGATTCCACACAGTGGACAACGACCAACTGATCGTTTACAGCAAGGCCACAGAGGATCTGTCCGATATTATTCTCGTGATTGTGAATCTAGATCCGCATTATAAACAGTCAGGGTGGGTCGAGGTACCGCTGCGGGATTTCCAACTCGCGGCGAATCAGTCATACCAGGTACACGATCTGCTGACTGGTGCGCGATACCTCTGGCAGGGCGCCAGGAACTACGTCGAATTGAACCCTTCGGCATTGCCAGCGCATATTTTCAAAGTGCGGCGACGAGTGCGTACGGAACGCGATTTCGACTACTTCTTGTAGCATTCATATGATTCCGAAGACAGGAGAGGAGAGTCGAACAGTGGCAGCGTCCCCAGAAACTCTCTGGTACAAAGATGCGATCATTTACCAACTGCACGTCCGCACTTTCTGCGATAGCAACGGCGATGGCATTGGAGATTTCCCTGGTCTCATGCAGAAGTTGGACTATCTGCAAGAGCTGGGGGTCAATGCGATCTGGCTGCTGCCGTTCTTTCCTTCGCCGTTACGAGACGATGGCTATGACATTTCCGACTATACCGCCGTCCACCCAAGCTATGGTTTGCTTGAAGACTTCAAGGCATTCCTCGCCGCAGCTCACGACAGAGGGATGCGAATCATCATTGAACTGGTTCTCAACCACACTTCCGACCAGCATTCCTGGTTCCAGGAATCGCGAAGCTCTCGCGAGAATCCGAAGCGCGATTGGTACGTTTGGAGTGAAACCGACGACCATTATCAAGGGGTCCGGATCATTTTCGTTGATACAGAGATGTCTAATTGGGCCTGGGATCCGCTCTCGAAGTCCTACTATTGGCATCGATTCTTCAGCCATCAACCTGATCTGAACTACGACAACCCTGCCGTCTTCGAAGCGATGTGGAACGTTATGAAGTTCTGGCTGGAGATGGGTGTGGACGGATTCCGATTGGATGCCGTCCCCTATCTCGTCGAGCGTGAGGGCACATCTTGTGAGAACTTACCCGAAACGCATGCAATCATCCGCGAGTTGCGTAAACGTGTGGACCAAGAGTATCCAGGCAAGATGCTGCTAGCTGAGGCAAATCAATGGCCCTCAGATGTCTGTTTGTACTTCGGCGACGCCGACGAGTTTCACATGGCGTTCCATTTCCCGCTCATGCCAAGAATGTTCATGTCCGTACAGCTCGAGGACCGCAAGCCGATCGTCGAAATACTCGAGCAAACTCCACAGATTCCCGACAGTTGCCAGTGGTGCCTGTTTCTTCGGAACCATGACGAGCTGACACTGGAGATGGTGACGGACATCGAACGCGACTACATGTATGACGAGTACGCAAAAGACAAAGGGATGAGATTGAATCTCGGAATCCGGCGCCGCTTGTCTCCGATGATGGATAACGACAGGTGGCGAATTCAACTCCTAAACGGTCTGTTGATGTCCATGCCAGGGACTCCGATCATCTACTACGGCGATGAAATCGGAATGGGAGACAACGTCTACCTCGGCGACCGCAATGGTGTACGCACCCCGATGCAATGGAATGGCGGCTGGAACGCTGGATTCTCAGGCGCCGACCCGGAACGCCTGTACTCGCCCTTGATTTCCAATCCAGTCTACGGGTATCAGGCCATCAACGTGGAATCGCAGAGGCGATCGCAACATTCTCTCCTCTCCTGGATGAAGCGCATCATTCATGTACGCAAATCCTCGCGCGTGCTCAGCCGGGGCTCGATTGAATTTCTGAAGCCTTCGAATCACCGAGTTTTGGCGTATGTCCGGCAGTTGGGAGAAGAGAAGATTCTGGTTGTGAACAATCTCTCGAAGTCGGCGCAGGCTGTGGAGCTGGATCTGCGGAAGTACAAAGGAAGCATTCCCATCGAAATGTTTGGCGGAAACCTTTTTCCCCGGATCGGGGACCTATACTACCTGCTGACGCTCGGCCCGTACCAGTTTTTTTGGTTTCGTTTGCGGCGGATCTGACCCTCCGTCCGGCGACGGCGGCAAATGATCGGCATTCTAGATTAGAGCGGATGGAGCGGGGCGGCCGGGGACCAACAGTGGAGAGATCATTGGTCGAAGAAACGTTCCTCGATGACAATTTCCTTCGCCAACTGATGAGCGTGGGCGAAGTAGACCTGCTCGTCGGAATTCCATCTCACAACAATGCGAAAACCATCGGTCAGACAGTGACAACGATTGAGGAAAGTTTTCAGCAGAATTTTGTGCGGGACAGAGTGGTTATCGTAAATGTCGATGGCGGATCGAGAGATGGCACGTCTGATTTGGTACTGAACACCCCATCTCCCAAGAGTTCAAATTCGCGAGGCTTGAGCTCACTTCGTACTTTGCATCGGATCACGACACGTTACGCGAATCAACCTTCGCGGGGGGCTGCATTTCGGGCAATTCTTGCCGCTGCGGATCTGCTGCGGGCAAAAGCCTGCGCAGTGATTTCGCCGGAAATCTCCAATTTCAGCGCCGCGTGGGTCAAGAGCTTGCTCCAGCCCGCCTACCAGGAGAACTTCGACTTTGTGGCACCGCTTTACAGTCGCCACAAAAACGACGGTTTGCTGGCACGAAACCTGGTATATCCGATGGGTCGTGCAGTCTTTGGTCGAAGGATTCGCGAGCTAAATTCAGGCGAACTTGGCTTCTCTGGCCGGCTTGCCGGCCATTGCCTTAACTTTGATGTGTGGCGTGAAGACACAGTGCGCACGTCGCCCGAGGCTTGGATGGCTATCACGGCAATCTCTTCGGGCTTTCGCTGTTGCCAGTCCTTCCTGGGCCCCAAGGTGCACTCCCTCACTAGCTCAGGAACAGACATTGTCACAACAGTCCGCCAAGCTGTCGGGACTCTATTCTGGTGTCTGGAATCGCAACAAACGTTCTGGATGGAGCGCAATGGATCCGAGTCGGTGCCGACGTTTGGACCAGAACACGCGTTAACCACAGAACCAGTTCGTGTGAATCGGAAGAGAATGTTCGACTTGTTTCTGAGCGGTGCTGCCGGGCTGTCAGACGTCTTGAAGTCGATACTCACTCCGGAGACGCACGCAGAGCTGCAGCGGATTGCAACCGAGGACGATCGGAAGTTCCGCTACAAAGACGAGCTCTGGGTGAGAACGCTCTGCGAGTTTGCAGCGTCGTACCATCACGCCGCCATCGACCGCGATCACTTGATTCAGGCATTGGTGCCTCTTTATCGCGGAAGAATTTATTCCTTCCTGCAAGAACATCATGATTCATCCCCGGAAGATATCGAAGCGCACTCCGAAAACCTCTGTTTGGAATTCGAGCGCCAGAAGCCATACCTGGTCGAAAGATGGAAGGCTAATAAGTGAGGTGACGCCATGAAAGAGATGATCCTTCGAGGATTACAACAAGCCTACGAAAACATGGTCCACATGATTGCCGAATTTCTGCCGCGGTTTGTGGTCATGTTCATCATTATGTCTTTCGGATGGCTGGTTGCTTTGCTTTTGAAATATTTGGTTCGGGCCATTCTTCATTTGACAAAACTAGATCGCCTTTCTGAAGAGTCCGGTGCATCGCAGGTGCTGCGAAAGGCGGCCTTGCCCTCGATTTCCGAGCTTCTGAGTCGTGCTTTCTTTTGGGTCACATGGGTGGCTTTCGCCTTGGTGGGCATCAGCGTCCTGGGCATCCCGGTGCTGCACGAGCAGATTTCCCGTTTGTTCCAACTCCTGCCCGAAGTGTTCGTCGCCATCCTGATCCTTTTCGTGGGAGTGCTCGCGGCAAATTTCCTTTCCCGAGCAGCACTACTCGGAGCTGTAAATGCAGGCTATCGCGCTCCACGATTGTGGAGCGGAACTGTTCGCTTTGTGATTTGGATTCTGACGATCACGATGGCGCTGGAACAGATCGGGTTGGCCAAAGAAACGGTGATCACGGCGTTTTCCATATTTTTTGGCGCTCTGATGTTGGCGCTAGCCGTCTCCTTTGGCATCGGCGGGCGAGATCTTGCTCGACAGATCCTCGAGCGGCACCTCGGCGACAAACACGCGCACGAGAGTGAAAAGGAAGAGGAACCAACGCCTTTATAGTGTGGGGCGGCGACGGACAGGGTTTGGGAATCCGTCGCGCCGCTCGAAGAGGCGAGGGAGGGTGTCGTGAGCGCATCGCACCGGGCGACGGAAACCTATCACGAGTTGCGAATGACATTGCCTCCGCGAGTGGCCGGGTATCTTGCCAGCCAGCGCTGGTTCGGCGGAAAGGCACGCCAGATTCGCTCCGCGGAAATCACCGATCTAATTCCTCTGGGGAAAACGCGCTTCGAAGCATTCGTTCTGCTGGTCCGTCTTGAGTACACGACCGGGCCCGGGGAGATGTATGTGCTACCCCTCATATGCGCAGAAGAGCCAACGGAAGAGAGCGCCGCGACGGGTCTGACGGTACACAGCACCGCGCGTGGTACCGACTTGCATCTGCGAAATGCACTTACAGATGCTGACTTCCTGCATAACCTTCTGGAGGCGATGGAACAGGAGACTGTGTTTCGCGGCTTCGAAGGTGAAATACGTGCGGCGTGTACCAGCGTATTTCGTGTTCTCTGCGGGGCCTCTACCGGTGCTTTGCAGCCAAAGCCCATCAAAGCGGAACAAAGTAACAGTTCCATCATCTATGGTGATCGCGTAATTTTGAAGTTTTTCCGGCGTGTCGAAGAAGGCGAGAATCCGGACCTGGAAATTGGACGCTTTCTTACGGAAAGTAAGAACTTCCCGCACATTCCCGCAGTCGCTGGCTGGTTAGATTACAAGTGCAAGGACGACAGGGAAATGAGTCTGGGGATCCTGCAGGCGTTCGTACCTAACGTTGGAGACGCATGGCAATTCACACGGAAAAGTTTGTCCAGCTTCTGGAAGGAAGTAGGGAAGTCCGAGGGACCTCTGGACTCCGTGCCTCAACAGGATGGACCTATCGCAGGTTACAAGGAAAATCTCCCGGCACAGTTTCTCGATTCCATTAAACCGTACCTTGATGCAGTGCAGCTTCTGGGACGGAGAACCGCCGAACTTCATCTGGCGTTGGCTTCAGAACTGACAGATCCAGCCTTTGCGCCTGAACCGTACACCGCTCCCTTTCAGCAAGCCTTCAAGGAGACACTTCACACATTGACGGAACGGAATCTCGCTCTCCTCAGAATGAAGTTGCACGAGCTACCTCTTGAACTGCGTGACCAAGCAAAGGATTTGACCGCTCGACAGGACGAGATCCTGCAGAGATATGACGCGGCGCTTCTACGCCCGATCCGGGCGATGCGGACACGTATTCACGGCGACTATCATCTCGGCCAGGTTCTTTACACCGGATCCGACTTTGTGATCATTGACTTCGAAGGCGAGCCAGCGCGGCCGCTATCGGAACGCCGCGTCAAGCGCAGTCCACTTCAGGATGTCGCCGGGATGTTGCGGTCCTTTCACTACGCTGCATTTTCCTTTCAGCTCGCGCCGTCGGACGAGATGACCGCGTCAGAAATGGACAAAGACGTGAGAAGGTGGGCCGAAGGATGGTACGCGTGCGTGGCGGACCGGTTTCTGAGCGCGTATCTCGAGAATGCCCGCGGAGCTTGTTTTATTCCTCCAAATCACGACGAACTTTCCACTTTGCTGCGGGTTCATCTGCTTGAGAAGGCAGTGTACGAGCTCGGCTATGAACTGAACAATCGTCCTGCCTGGATCGCGATTCCCTTGGCGGGGATTTCCCAACTCCTGACGTGATGATTTTTTATGCGCGTGGTGGTTTTGTCGGAAGGAGGGGTCAGCTTACTGAAACCGCGCAGCCTGACAGATCCCTTGGTACTGCCGGCAGCCATCCGGCATGCGATTTTCTTCAAAGGGCAACGTGATGGACATCACGCTAAACGCAAATTCGCGAGCGATGCCCGAGCTTCTCCCGCTTTGATGTCCGGTACGATAACCAACTCCAGCGTTTTGACTCCGGGGAGTTCAACAGCGTAGTCCTCTGTTTCCCGGACTGCGTTGGGCGGGCTAAAATTCCACTGCTGGCGTACGATTTCCCGGGAAGAATGTCCCGTATCTGCAGACCATCGAAGGACGAACTCTTGCGTGCGAGTATTTTCCGTGTCCTCGAAAACCAGCCAGATGCGCCTGAGCTTTTGCGGCTCATCGAAAATCAGCCGGATGGTCTGGATCCCGGCATCGGCCGCACGCCAACCGTGCTTTTCGTCGCCCAGCAGCGCGGATTCGATCGGATAGCCATTCTCCTCCGACGTAACCTCCACTGAAGCGGTACGGTCTAAGTTCAGCCAAGCTTGAGGAGAAAGTCGAGGACTCGGCAGGGTTTGCGAGATTAGGCGCTTCCGCACGGCAATTACTCTGTATCCCATTCTACTGTAATTGCAGGCATCCGTCGGGTAATACTCTGATGGGAACAGCACCGAGCGACCGCGAACCGGAAGATTTGACATACAGCGTAGGGAAACCGGGCGAAGTAGTGTCGCGCGCGGTTGACTTGGCCTCGATGGCTTAGACATGTCTGGGTCGTGGGCTTTCACACTGCAACTCTGACCGCAAAAGCCATCGAGCCTTACCTTGAATTGCTC